>Ga0131853_10014748_pt1 | contig 14310 bp, 10 predicted proteins | sample TergutLab28metaG_FD_92764 | JGI IMG/M metagenome (GOLD analysis project Ga0131853, IMG submission 92764) | Labiotermes labralis P1 segment gut microbial communities from Petit-Saut dam, French Guiana - Lab288 P1 (version 2) (version 2) | ecosystem: Host-associated > Arthropoda: Insects >... | reverse complement strand
CCTAATAGGGAACCTGTCAGACACATTCTTGCCTACCCAGACTCTGCTATATGTTTCAGTCAGACTCATCTTTATTAACCTTACAAGTTTCCTAGGGATACCAAACTCAATGAGAATCTTATAGAAGACCTCCCTCCTAACTGATTCATAAGTTTTCTTGAAGTCTATAAAGAGCTGATGAACTTCTTCATTGTATTCCCATTTTTTCTCAAGTATTTGGCGAATGAAGAATATATGATCAATAGTCAATCTGTTGCGTCGAAAGCCACATTGATGATCCCCAGTAATTTCCTTCGCATATGGAATTAACCTTGAGAGCAGTATGTTGGATAAAATTTTGTAAGTGGTTAGCAAAAGTGATTTGCCTCTATAATTATTACAATCTCTGTTATCCCCCTTCTTATGAATAGATACTATGATCGACTCCTTCCACTCTTTAGGCAGTTTCTCCTTCTTCCAAATAGAAGTAATAAGTTTATGAATCTCCAAGCAAATTGTTCTACTCCCTGCTTTAATCAGTTCTGCCGGTATTTGATCAATACCTGATGATTTGTGACTTTTTAGCTTGTTGATAACCAGTTCAACCTCAGAGGCACTTGGCTCAGGTACTCGTGGTTCTGCTGTATGTATCTCTGTCTGCCAAACATTCTTAACCCCATGCACGTTGAATAGCTGTGAGAAATAGTTCCTCCACCTGGACACAATACTGTGGGATTTTGCCACCAAGTCACCTTTCTCTTCCCTCACTGTATTACATCTAGGCTGGTACCCCTTCTTAGAGTCATTGATGCCCCTATACAAGTCCCTAATATTTTGGATCTTACTGTTAGTTTCAAGTTCCTCAATTTTAGCTCTCAGTTATGCCTTCTTTTTGTTCCTGAATTGTCTGCTAACTTCACGTCATATATTGTTCAGAATATCTACATTGTTTTGGCTTGGATCCTGTATCCACTGCATTTTAGCCCACTTCCTTTGATCCATTCTTCATCAAACCAGGGTTTATTCTGCTTCAATTCGTGCAGACCCAGACTCTCTTTCACTGAGGTTTGGATATTCTCTTTAATGTTCTCCCAAGTCCTATTTACATCCTTTTCATCTTTCAAGTTCTATAAAGCTCAAACCTGTTTGTTATCTCAATCCGATACTGTTCCCTAACCTCTGGCTCATTAAGCTTCAAGTTAAATCTTTGCCTATCAAATTTCTGTGCGGCCTGTTTACCCACTGCTAATTTTTCCCTAAACTTTGCAATCACCAGATGGCGATCTGTATCACAATCAGCTCCCCTAAAACTTCGCACATACAGTACACTCGAATTCCATCTCCTACCTATCAATATGTGGTCAATCTGGTTGTGAGTCTTACCATCAGGGGAGGTCCAGGTGTATTTATGAATGTTCTGGTGAGGGAAAATCGTGCTCTTAACCACCAGATTTTTTGATGTGGCGAAGTCAACTAGTCTAACCCATTATCACTAATATCCTGATGGAGACTCACCTGTCTAATTGTTGGCTTGAAAATATTCTCTCTCCCCACTTTTGCTTTAAAGTCTCCTAGTAACATTTTCATATGATATTTCGGGAAGTGATCGAACACCTGCTCTAATTCCACATAAAAACCATCTTTTGACTCCTCACTTTTTTCCTCACTTGGTGCATGCGCATTTACAACAATGATATTATGCCAGTGACCTCTCAGCACTATATATGACAACCTATCACTAACAAACTCTACTCTCTTCACTGCTGATACTATTCTACGGTGTACAAAAAAACCTGTTCCCAATTGATGATTTTCATTTCCTTTCCCATAGAAAAAATCATAATCCCCTACTCTTACTGTGTCCCTTTGTCCCACTTGACCCCCTGCACACCCACTACATCTAATTTATACCTCGCTAATTCCCTCGCTGCAGCCTTAAGGGACCCTTCCCTATAAAGATTCCTAATGTTCCAAGTGCCTATTTTCATCTCTCTTTGTATGCTGAGCGATGTTTCCCCTAGAAACACCCCCCCCCCCAGAGATCTGAGTGGGAGAGTAGTTTACCTACGAATTGTTTTGTCTCCAGAGCAAGCATCCTGCATGTGAGTGTTTCTTAACAAATTTTTTACAGGGAGGGGTTGTTAGCACTTCGCCCAACCCCCAAGCTGGAGGAACTCCCCTCGTCGGCTGTCTGCGACTGCTTATTCAATTTATTTGCAGCTACCCTCCTGTTGCTCACTATTAGTGGGTAATATTGTGGATATTTTAAGAACATTTTGCTGAAATGTATGAGCCCATAACACATTATGCATGTAGAAATGGGATTGCAACGTTAGATTACAATTCCCTTTTTAGAGCACAATAAATTGACTACTCAGAATTTTTGTGTTGTTTGCAGTACACAGTGGGAGTTCCATCATGTGCTGCAGGCAAGATGGAGGCTTTCTGGCACCTCGCTACATCCACCCAGCTTGCATGCCCATCAGGGTTCCTGAAAATGATTTGTTCTACTCAAAGTATCGGCAACTGTGTATGAACTACGTTCGTTCTGTGATAGCTATGAGGCCTGATTGTCATTTTGGACCTGCAGAACAAGTAAGTACTGTTGTTTTACATGAAAAGATAAAGGAAGAGTTATTCCAGTCCATAACCTGAAGGCAAATATGGGGAGTAGATCTGATGTTTATTTGACCATGCATCATTGTGATAGCTGACGAATAAAAAACCAACTAGATGTCACTTGTTACTTTAATTTATTTCTTTGAGACTCAACATGTTTCGAGCATTAATATGCCCACCTTCAGAAGTTTGCGACTATGTTGTTGAAATACCACATCGGCTGTTTCGTTCTTGATTTGTTGTGTGTTGGAGCTGGGTGCAGTTCGGCTAGGGTGGTATCCAGGCTGCCGGCAAACTCCTGAATGTGGGCATATTAATGCTCAAAAATGTTAAGTCTCTAAGAAATAAAATAAAAGAAACAAATGACATCTAGTAGGTTTTTTATTCATCAGCTATGGGGAGTAGAATGAGAGTGCCACTCATTAACATAAGCACTAATGATGGTGAATGGTAAACTTTGCACCCCATCTGCTTTACTGCAGAGAAAGCACCATGGTAACCAATAAGCTGGAGTTTCAGTGAGCCCCAGAACTAGTCTGAATGTTTCAGGAAGAGAAAAAGCTTGTGCCTCCACAGCGAACTATTCTCTCACATATAGATTACTCAGCAAAAAATGTGTTCTATTATAATAAGGGTTATGCATAATTCCAGGGCGCCAAGTCCTTCTTGAAAAGCTAATAGTCCCTACAATACATAAGAAATTTCCTACATGTTATGGACCCCAAAGCATTCCTTACCATGTTGACAAGTTTCCACCACTGACACCTGACTTGATGTAAATAAATCCATTGCACACCTGCACACCCTCTTTCTCTAAGATCCATTTAATTATCACCTTCCAGTCTAAGTCCAAGCCATTTTTTCCACTCTGGCTTCCCAACCAGTTTGCAAACCGCATAATTCTGGGGTATGGATTTACAATAAGTAAATACTGCTCACTTACTAACAATAAGGTAATGTGGTTGACATTTGCATTCTGCCCTTTCTTTTTTAATTTTAGAAAACGGAACATCACAAAATAAATATGTTGTGTTCAAATAAACACAAAACCTACATCAAAAAGGATGATTTAACATAATAAAAATAAACTCTTAAAGTTAATTCTGGTATGTTGATTCCAAATTTGGACATACAAATCTTGTATAAAATCAGGTTTTTAAGATAACTGGAAAGTTTGTCCTTTAGGCACTGTAAAATGAATGTTGCAGATGAATCAAGCAACACATTATTTGGATGGTTCCATGATCTATGGTTCTAACGATGAAACGGCCTGGGCACTTAGAATATTTTCAAATGGAAAGCTTTCTTCAGAAATGAAAAGTGGACATGAATTCCTGCCACAGGTTGATGAACCTTTGCAGCAGTGTCAAGTGTCTTCTGACACATCTACTTGCTACAAATCTGGTATGTTTGTGCTTTCATTTGTTATGGTGACATTGTGTTTGAAAGTAATCCCAGTTATGGAATACCTGTGTCTCTCTTTGTTACTAGGTGATTCACGGGTGAACCTACACCCTCAACTTGCTGTCATGCATACCATCTGGCTTCGTGAACATAACCACATAGCTGGAAATTTGGCATTATTGAACCCCTACTGGGATGATGAGACACTGTATCAAGAGGCACGCAGAATTGTCATTGCCAAAATTCAGCACATCACGTACAATGAATGGTTGCCCCTTGTCCTTGGTGAGTTACACATATCAGTACCAAAACTGATCTTATGTTGAAGAAACAGATGTGACAAGTAGGTATCATGGAAGAAACAGTCATATGAAGACTATGATATTTTTTCAGGCTCAAAATACCCAAAAAAACGTGGTTTTCGATTGAAGAAGTCTGGATTTAGCAATGATTTTACTGAGAATGTAAACCCCAGTGTTACCAATAGCTTTGCCACAGCTGGTATGCGATTTAGGTTGTCCATGATGGATGGAACAGTTGAGTAAGTAAAATGGCACTTTATGTTGTTGTATATGAATATGAACACACACAGTGCTTATCTTGTCAATATCAAGAATGTATTATTGCATTTAATGTTGAAGGGATAAGAAAATATAACGCTTTATTTTCTATATTCTGAACAAAGGCTAAAATGTTGTAATAAAGACAAGCACTCTTCGTCAACAGATACACACAATAATTACTTTTACGAGTGGTTGTGTTTCTACCGTTTACAAGATACTCAAAGATAATTTTATTTCCCAACTTTCAGGCTGTTTGATGAAAGTCGCAAGATAAATACCAGTCTTGAGCTGAAGGATAATTTTAATCAACCTGAAACCATTGAAAAACCAAACCATCTGGATTCTTTGATTCGTGGTTTAGCTACACAGAGGAGCCAGAAGAGTGACTTATTCTATGAAAATGATGTAAGGACTGTGACATTATGGTTTGTTCTGCAAGTAATAAATTATTTTACAATTTTAATTCCAAAATCTCATATACAGTATTCTTTCAACAGTTAATACAAATGCTCTACAGAAATAATGGTCAGTTTGGTATGGATGCAGTGAGCTTGGATATCCAACGTGGACGAGATCATGGGTTGCCAGGATATAACCACTACAGAAAATTCTGTGGTCTTCCTGCGGTAAAGAACTTTGACGGTTTCCTAGACGTGATGTCAAAGTCTGTGAGTAATTCATTTTTATTTTTGACATACACACATACACATACATATACACATACATTCACAGATCTATCATCTGCACAAGTCGGACCAAATGTGGAATTCATCATGGAAAGAGCTAGATCACAACATGCAATCAAGTCAAAACAATAAGTTACAAAATAACATAAAATTAGTAAAAACAAGATTGATAACAAAGAAAGGATCATAAGCACACAATAGTTCAAAGCAACATATGCATTACAAAGTAATAAAGCAAGTAAAATATGAATATTCCTATATTTACAATAAAAAAGTAAGTAGAATTAAAAACATATAAAACGAACACAAATATAAAATATTTATTGCTGGCTAACTATCATGCTTGGCAGAAAGAAATATCTTGATGGAATAAACGGCATTTTTAACATGGTAATTTTTTTAACAGTCTTAAAAATATGTATATTTTTATGAAATTTAATTATATTTTGTAGCAGTTGGTTGAATATTTTAACAGATGAGTACTTCACATCTCTGTATTGAGGAAAGTCTTACTGAAGTTTTAAGCAGTGTATTTAGCTGCCTTGTATTCCTACCTTGAACAGAGGTGTTAGTTTGATAAATGTAATAATTTTTGACTGCAAATAACATCAAGGCATAAATATATAAAGAAGGAAATGTAATATATCTAATTGTTTGAAAACCTCTCTACATGTACAAGAACTTCTTGGACCCAGGCTCAGCATAATCCTAACTGCTGTTTTTTTTAATTATTAAAACATTTCTCACTGATGATGATGACCTCCAGAAAATGATACCATAGCTGATTAGTGAATGAAAATGTTCCAAATAAACCATTCATAACGTTTTTACATTTATAATGAGTCATAATTTTATCAATGTGAAAGCAATCAAATTCATTTCTTTTACTAAATTATCTAAATGTAATTTCCCAGTTAGGTAGCAGTCCAGATGCATGCCCAAGAATTTGATATTTTCAGTGATAGAAAGAGCTTGATTTTTGTATGAAATGTATAGTGGGTACGTCAGGAATTTATAGGAAGTGAATTTTACAATATGTGTCTTATTTGAGCACTAACAGATTATTTTGACAACATTCAGAAATACTATGTAGTACATGTCAGTACCTCAGACCATAGTGAGACTCACATATGTCAGGCAGTATGCTATGTCTAAATATGTCAAACAAACAGCATTTTGTAACATTCAAGATAACCCGGGAACCTGTTTAGAGACCTCTAGATCATGTGAACAAGAAGTAATGAGTCAGGGCAGGGACTCTACAGCATTTCATATAATGTATTAGAGTATGTTAACCATCATTAGGTTTGTTCATCATCATGTCCATTTTAATTCCATTTTGGCCGTATATTTTCCCATTATTTCACAAAAATACTTTATATTGGCTAATATGACAAATAGCAAAGGAACTGGAGTCAGTATATGAAAGGAACAGTGCTATCATATATTAAGTTATCTACAAAAGCAAAAAGGTGTCAAATTACTCTTCAAAAAGTGTCACTGAGTCACATGAAGGAATAAAGATTTGGGTCCTTTATTTGTATTAGAGAGTTCATTCTAAAGAATCCTTTTGCAAATACTAATACATGTATGTTAATCCTTTGAGTACTGGACATGTGCATTTTATTGTACTGAAGTGGTGTTGTGATGAACATTACAGACAGTAGCCAAGCTGAAGGATGTCTATGCACATCCAGATGATGTGGACCTTCTAGTTGGTGGCATGGCTGAACGGGTTACAGATGATGTTGCTGCTGGTTTCACATTTCGCTGCATCATTGGAGAACAAATGCTCAGAACTAAGAAGGGAGATCGCTTCTTTTATGATGTGCCAAACCAACTAAGTTCTTTCACTGCAGGTAGGAACTAACATGTTAGTTACAATTATGACCATTATGTTTACCTAGGATTTAGTGTCTGGTGCTGTATTGATTGGAATATTGTCCAGAATAACATCTGTATAATTATTTCTATGACATCTCAACAATGGAGCATTTGGTAAAGGTGAGGGTTGTCCATAAGAATGAAATGCCATCCTCATTCATTCTTGTGGATTTTAAAACTGTTGTGATCAATTAAACCTTGGTGACACATGCAAGGATAAATTTTGGGAGCCGCTTATCAGATGAGGCAAGTGTATTCCATGTGCCACACTGTACACAAACACCCAGAACCACATTTGAAAGTACACAGTTCTTGGAAACACAATTCCTATTGAATGTCATATAATTTGGAAACCATAATGCATGTTTTTTTTTTCTCCTTACAGCACAACTTGTGGAAATTAGAAAGTCAACACTGGCACGTGTGTTCTGTGACAATGGAGATGACATCCAAATGATGCAGCCTAATGTGTTTATTGCACCCTCAGAAAGGTAAGTTTAAACTTTGTTTGTGTTCATAAAGTGCAGTCTATATAATGTTTTATTGCTGTAAATTTAGAAAGGAAACAGTTTTTTTTCAAGGAGAATGAAATTTAACATAACTTAATTGGTAATGGTGATTCATAAAAGATTTTTGTCTTTACATGTTCTCATATACAGCTGTCATCAAAATATAATTTTGTTTTTAAGAAACAGTGATATTGAGGCACATATAAGTTACATGAAGAGGTTCATTATGAAAATTCCTGGTGAATTAATTGTAATTTTGTTTCATTTCTAGCAATCACTTGGTATATTGCAACAATACAGATGTAATTGGCAAGCCAAAACTTTTACCATGGAAAGAAGTTTTGGTAGTTAGTTAATAATCATCTACATTGGTTCTGTTTACTTTTCTTACGTTACTGTAATTTCTTGTGAACAGATATCTTGACAGGTTTTCCACTATCTAAAGAACACCATATATTATCAACAAAATGTGGATTTGATATAAGCATGTAGGGTGCATATACGCAAATAAGGTAATTCAGTCTGCAGTAAATAGATGTGGGAAATATTCATATCTGCAGTAACAGCCATGGTTAATCTAACTGTAGCATGTGTCTTGTGGACAAAAAGGGATATATACTCATAATTCTTTGCTGACTTTCAGTATAAAATAAGAATATAGCAAGCAGCTAGCAAGGCCTGCTTTGTATGATCTGTAATATAAATCATAAATAACATTTAAAAGGAAATGCAACATACATACAGAAAAGGAAATAAATAATTAAATGATGAAGCCAGTGATACAGCAGTTATTTAATTCATGCAATTCTGCAGCATCAAATTTTGTAGTTCTGTGGAATTCTTGTTATTTGCCACTCGGTTGAAAATCTTCTAATAGAAGTTTGTTTCCCCTCTAAACGTAGCACTGAATTGTATTTTAAACCATGTGGGGCAGAGTGATGGAAGTCAAGTATATTATACTCAATTTAATAGTTCAAAAAGCAATGTCTTAATTTTTGCTCTCCAATAATGTTACCTGACAGTAAACTATCTGAAAGTAAAGCCATATGTTTTGCAGCAGAATGAGGATGAGTTGTACTTTCTAACAATTAATGTGTAGATGGGATAGATGTGCTGAGCAGTAAGACTGTATGAGTATGAATGTTTATGTAAATTACCTACGATATTGTGACTTTGCATATTTTCTAACAAAATGTAAAGTATTTAAACGTGGAATTTTAACAGGCCATAAGTATCTACTGTCATGCAGATGGGGTATATTGTGATTGAATGCACTTTTAAGTGATAACTTTAACTTGTAGAACCTCAGTGAGCAAAGGATCTTACAGTGTCATAGTACAGACCTTGTACTTTGGTACACTTCCAGAGTATAGAGACATACCAAAGCCCATTACACCAAATATGTTCTAATTAAATGTGCCATTTATAGGCTTGAAAAATGTTTGGTTTTTATGTTATATTTGTGTACTTAGTGTTTGTAAATTAATAAATTACTTTGTAAGTTTCATAAGCTGCGGATGTAATATGAAACAGTATAAGGTAGAATACTTTTTGTAAGAAATTGAGATGTGAATTGGAATTTTATACAGCTTAAAGGTTTTCTTAATCTTTGATCTGTAGACCACAGTTAGTAGTTTAGTACATGTACCTGCATGATCATTAAAACAATAGGGTTACTGCGGTGAAATCTGCAATGAACAGATAATAAGATAGTGCAAAATATCACAAAGCATGTTTAAGATTCACGTATTACACGTATTTATGTTAAGTGTTTTTGACATGACCAAAAAATGCAAAAAAGGCATGGGACACGAGCGCATGCACACCCCCCCCCCCCACACACACATGTAACAACCTGCAAACCATCTTAAGCAATGTTTTTGGTGAATTATTAATGTGAGAAATTCTGTTTTGAATCAAAACGTGCTCAGATTTTTTAACTTTTTGCATCCATATTTGTAAATGATAAAAACATGTCTGGAGACATGTAAATTAATGTTTAAATCACTATAATACGTGTGATATAAATGCCAGTTATGTAATGTCCTGAACAATTTACCATTTTATTTAGATCTCTTTCAATGACCTGAAGTTACCAGGCCTCAGACATTTCTGCCTTGGTAGCCAGCTTTGGATGGTCTCATAAATCATCTGTATCAGGTCGTTCTCACTAATAATCACTATGCTGTTACATGTGAACGAATCTATTTATATTTTATCATAAAGACAGATATCATTTTTGTATATACACATCGTAGTATGTATTTTGTTGTACTTATTTGTTTTAGATTCCATTGTTTTGTAACCATTTATACACACTTTGGAATGAAATATATATCTATTTTTTAAGAGTCTTGAAGTGTTTCATTAAGTGCAGATAGTGCCATTTGCTCCTCACACGTTGGCGAGTCTATAGGAAATTAAAAGTATGGGGTTTAGGTTGGCTGTTTTAAAAAAAAAACTATGTTCATGTAGCGTTGTGTTCTGGTGTGGTCGCTTAATGTTTGTACCTCCTAACAGACTGATACCATTTTACTCGAAGAGGGTGCTTTTATGGCGGTGTAATGTCGACTTCAAATAAAACGTACTTAAGTCTTCATGTAAAGTGTCCGACATTTTGGCCAGATTTTAACCAAATTTGGATTTTCTCGACCGATATCCGTACAGTTGAAGTCACGCTGACGCATACTGACATACAGACTGGCGGACTAGCAGCCGATAACATTCAACTCGAACACAGGGCTTTTATGGCGAGTTAATGTCGCCGGCAATAATAAAACTAACCTGCATATTCACGTAAAGTGCCCGACATTTTTGTCCGATTTTAACAAATTTTGGGTTTTCTCGACAAATATTAATGAAAGTCCCCAATATCAAATTTCACGAAAATCTGTTAACAGTGGGAGCCACGCTAATACTACAAGGAACAGACGGACGGACATGACGAAGCTATAGGCTATTTCTGCCACTCTGTGAACGTGCATGTACAGATTAAAAATCTGATATATCTCCAACATGTCATATTACGTTTAGAGAACTATTTTAAATTTGTGGGATTATGTCAGAAACGAGGGTAGAGGATAAACAGTTCATCTTTTTTTATTGTTGCACTCATTTCTATCTCATACTATCCCAACTGTCGGTTTGAAAATATTCTTTCCCCCACTTTTGCATTAAAATCTCCTACCAGTATTTTCGTGTATAATATTCTCATTGAGCTGGATATCCCCATGAAACTGGCAAGCTTAATACAAATGTGGCTGCCTGAAACGTATAGCTGAGTCCGGGTAGGCAAGAATTTGTCTGACGTGTTTCCTATTAGGAATAGTTTGAAACAAGAGGATGCTTTAACGCCATTGCTTTTCAGCTTTGTTTTAGAGTACGCTATTTGGAGGGTTCAGGTAAACTAGGATGGCTTGAAATTAAATGGTGCTCGAGTATGGATCGAGTAAATATTTCTATCTCATTCACCTTCTCACCCTTTTTCTCGTTACGCTGGTCATCGTCAAACTTCCTTCCTTCTTCTCCCAATTAAAAGACAGATGCTAAAACCCTGATCCGATTTGTGATGTTATTCTCCTAAACAGTTATGTCACTACCTGTGGGGCACTCTCTGTCTTCTGTGCTTATAGGTAAAAAGCAATGATAATTTTGATAGTCGAAAATAAATAACTAAACTGGATTATTAAGAAGTTCGTACATAGTGCGGCGTTAATGAAATATTTAAACATTATTAATCGTGTTGAGAATGGATTAATAATGAAAGTGGCCAACAGTCAGACGGTGGGCAATGTTAACTTAGCAATAATTATGGCAATGAGAATTGGATTGCATTTGTTCTTCACGGCTCGACAACTCTATTGGGCGAGGTCACGGTCAGACACACCACACTCGGTAGGACTCCTCTGGATGAGTGATCGGCCCTTCGCAGACACCTCTACCCGACAACACACAATACTAACAACAGACAGACATCCATGCCCCTGGCGGGATTGGAACCCGCAATCCCAGGAAGAGAGCGGCTGTAGACACATGTTTTACACCGCGCGGCCACCGGGTTAGGCCAGGATTAGTTTGTACTGTCTCATAATTCGGTCTAGTGTGAAGCTTTATTTCCTTGCGAAGGCCAACGACCGAATTCGGTGTATTGTGTATTAGTTACGTAAAAGGGACAGGTATGAAATTTTTGTAAGCGAATAAACAAAGAAACACACTCTTACAACCTTGTATTCAATTGCCTTCCTGTTCTAGATTCCAATCCTGTTTGTTCCGGTACGGAAAAAGGGCAAATAAAAAAAGTTCGTGAGAGTGTATCTCCTTTCAGAGCGCGCAGCCGTCACCAGTACCGTTCTTCAGACTTCTTGCAGACAGTACTGGGTACTGGTGAGGGAATGATGCTTGCCGGTGCATTGCACGACAAACTAAAGCACATCAGATCTCAGGTGCACACAACAGTGTTAATGAAAGTGTCAGTCTTGTGGGTTGTGACGTCGTGTAGTTTCTAGTACCAATCTGAACGGAGCAACACAGCAGAGGACTGGAATACGAGTATTAACACTTTAAAACTAAGGGAGTTGTGATAGACAATTTTGCTTCGGGGGAGGGGGAAGCGCTTTGTTTTATTGTAGGGTTCCAAGGCCTCGGCCCCGTGTTCTTTCAGCAGGAGTAGTAACAGAATAAAAATGCAGATAATGACGTTCGAACAGTGACAGCAGGAGTTTCAAATAAGGGACGCAGAATTTTATTTTCTCATGAATTTTAAAGTGCAAAATTTGAAAATTTAACTTAATTATTTTTTACTTTAAAGCAAGGGACGTAATTCTGGTAAATTTAAATCGGGGTGATTGCATGAGAAGTGTGCTGTAGCAGCTTGGAATCCGGTTCGAATCTGGCTATTTTATATTCACTTGGGGTTACCATATATTTTTTCCCCCGTTTGATAAAGGTAACACCGTCTTATTGCAAATTCACAACTACCCCATATTCAAGATCATCTCCTGATCAAATTCGAAGTTATGTCATCTAGGTTTAAAACAGTCCTTTAAGTATATAATTAGTTCTTGGGTCAAACAAGGTACGAAAATATATGGCTGGTTAAATTAGGCCAACAATGGCACAAGTTACACGGTTAGGAGAGTACAAACATTCTAGCTTTCGTATTTTCTACAAACGACACTCGTTGCACATATATGTCAAATGAATGGAGCATTCGAATGGAGAAATGCAGGTTGCACTTTCACGAAGGCCCGAGTTTTTGCGGGAGGAGAGAAGACAGAAGACCACTCAGCCGTGTAATGTGCTACTTGGACCAAACAGGCATGACGAAACTGCAAATAACCTTCAAGTGAAAGTGAAAACGGACACTCTGGCAGCAGGCAGCAAAAATAACATTTAGGCTTAATTCATGACACGTTCCTTTTCAGTGGAATTATTGAAATCTTAGGGCTTGTGATGAAGGGTTTTCGAATACAGATGTCATTTAACCTTAAACGAGAAGGCAGTCACTGATGGTATGTAGAACGATACCTAAAATGGCGCGTTTGTGTCTTATTTGAATTTATCATTCTTTCAACTACGACAAGTTACGAACTGCAGTGGCAACAGATTCCCCTCTCTCCTTCTGAGTTCCGCGGTCAGTCCTGGTCTATCAAGAGTGTGGTTTCCAGAAATGGTGACTATGTATGAATGCTTGGCGCAAATGCGTGGAGTGAAAACTTTCAAAGTGTTTTATATACCTAAAATTAACAAGTGAAATAATTTCTATATACTGACGTTAAGCGTTTAATAGAGTAGGTCGTGTGAAAACATGTTGATCTACAGCATGATCTTTTGAAATTACTGGCAAGAGTTGACCAATTTCAAGGAGCTGTTTCGTGAAATCAGCAGTTTTGTTACCCTAAATTGCATGCTAATTTGCTACAAGATGAGTAAATTTCCATAGTGAAAATTTTCATCCTAAAAGTGATAATTTTTTTAGTGTCACCGACATAGAATATTTTATAGGGATGTTTAAATGGTCTGATAAGAATGTAACACAAAATTACAAAAAGTATTTACACAGAATGTAGGCCTATTTCCGTAAATATTTGACGGATCCTTCAAATACTTCATACGAAGTTCTTAATAAACTTTGTGTGGTTTTTCGGTTTTTGGTGTTTAGTCATTCTTAAGTTGAGAAGGTAAAGTTAATTTTAAGAAAATGCAGTATTTAGTGAACCAGGAAGTCACCTGTTTAACAGACTTAAATTGCGGAAGTCACGTGTTTCTTGTATAGTTTTTATTTCGATTTATATCTGTAAATGAAGAATACGGATTAAAATAACTGAGAATTTGTTATAAGCAGAGTATTTTTGAACCTATAGAAGTTGAAAGGAATAGAGGATTACAAAAGGAACAAATTGATAAATTCCATAACGCAGAAATGCATAATTATTATCGGCAGTACAGCTATGGTACAGGCGCGTTCCTCTCAGACAGAGTACTTCAAAACAATACACACCTGTCGTAGTAATTGAATAAAGAGAGACCAACTTGATGTCACTTGCTTTTTTATTTCGTTATTTAATGCTCAACATGTTTCGGATGTTAATACATCCATCCTCAGGAGCTTGCGACTTATTTGTTGAGTTATTTCATGGGTTGTATTGCTCTGGTTCGATGTGTGTT
>Ga0131853_10014747_pt1 | contig 14311 bp, 6 predicted proteins | sample TergutLab28metaG_FD_92764 | JGI IMG/M metagenome (GOLD analysis project Ga0131853, IMG submission 92764) | Labiotermes labralis P1 segment gut microbial communities from Petit-Saut dam, French Guiana - Lab288 P1 (version 2) (version 2) | ecosystem: Host-associated > Arthropoda: Insects >... | reverse complement strand
TGTAGTGGCTGTATTATTTACTCAGAATGCAGCATTCGAAATTGGACGAAATAAACAGCTGTTAACTTGATGTTCCGTAAGCTGTTAACTTGCAGGAAATAATAGAAGAAACATAATCCTGGACAGAACTAGTCACATAAGATTCTGCTACCAGAACTAGTCATGTAAGATTCTGCTACCAGAACTAGTTACATAAAATTCTGCTACGAGAACTAGTCACATAACATTCTGTTACCAGAACTAGTCACATAAGATTCTGTTACCAGAACTAGTCACATAAGATTCTGTTATCAGAACTAGTCACATAAGATTCTGCTACCAGAACTAATCACATAAGATTCTGCTACCAGAACTAGTCATGTAAGATTCTGCTACCAGAACTAGTCACATAAGATTCTGTTACCAGAACTAGTCACATAAAATTCTGCTACCAGTCACTTGGTTGGGCTGTGCCACAATTAGTGCTTAAAATTATATTAAGAACGTCGTCTGTATGGGATATGCGTCTTCAGGAAAGTGAGAGTGAAGGAAATACTCATTGCTGTCTACGCGTATAGTCAATCGCAATGTAAAATGTTATAAAGACACAGAGTGCAAAACAAATGTCAGCGGTACGCAGAGGGCCTTCAGATAGTCTCCAGGTCTTAAACGTATCAAGCATAACCAATGAAGATTGATTCCAAACCCATCTATCAGCCCAAATTTATGGAGCAATTACACCGGCTCGCAACAAATCGATGGCAACAGTAAATCATTCCTAAATTCTCCTCGCGTACTTTTAACGACCATATGTAACTCAAAGCAGCAAACTTCCCTCCAGAGGCTGAATGCTGACCACCTTGTCGAAATATTCAGGTTATTTTCCGAAGCCACGAGTTTCATTTCCGTTTCTATAAGATCCCGTCAGTATCCTACCTTAAGACAGACATATTTGCACCACATCCTCACACAATGCACCTTTGATAGTAGAATGTTATACAATACAAGTGTACAGAATTCTGACTATGGCATATTACAATTGGAATGATTCTATGTTTGAACTCTGTCCTTTCATCCGTTTTAAACATAAAATTTCAAAGCTACCTTTCCAGGACAGAATAAATTCCGTTCCTCAAGTAGAAGAGTATGCGAAACACGGATAGATTTGGGCCCGAGAAGCAAAGTTATTTTAAGCTATTCCTAGCTCAGCCATACTTGACGGCCCATTTTATATTATCCTGCTATTAACCTTTTGACGCCTAATGTCAACTATAGTGGTCGTACCGCACCGCTAACCTCTAAAGTTGCACTTTATATATTTATTCAACAAATATAGGTACTGAATATTTTAAGCATGGTATTCACTCTCCGTTTTTTTCTCTTCAAAATGCAGTTTGTTTCATAATTCTAACGTATTTGGCTCCTGTATTGTTCACATTTTATATACAGGGTGTGCTAAAATTAAAAAAAATAATTCCGGCGCCAAAAGGTTAATGTGCTATCTCCATTATCTAAGGTCGGATGTTAACTCAAAAGTTATATATCACAGAATGGGAAGTTTACTGTATATCATGATCTGGGACTGCTTCACTTCGTGCCTCTCCCAATCCATGCAGTGGCTGAAAGTACTTGTGAATACAGTTTAAAAAAACGCTTCGGCACAGAGGTTCGAATCCAGGACCCACTTAATTATAAGTAGAGAGTGAAAAAACTTTCAGCGACAGCGCTAAGCGTCTAAGTACACGTAGACTATCACACGATTACTCGTCTTTCGAGTTGACGAAAATTTTGCATCAGTGCGGGACTAAGTCCCTTGAGTAGAGTTGTTCTTCAGAAGCTAAAAACCGCTCAGCTAATTAAGCAAGTCCCGCATTACACGGAATCCTAAGACTCATTACCGTACTGACGGTAGGCCGTCACTGCTCCTATTGTGAGGCGAATGAATCCTCTCCACACCATGCCAACCCAGCCTTTACAGTTCATTGTAATATTAACATTCAGTCCAAGCCGAGGTCTCCAAACGTCTCTCTGTCCTTGGGGATTTTGTTGCCGGAATTCTGCAAGAATTTCCCATAACGTTTATGCGTGCTACATGTCTTGCTAATCTCATACGATCTGATTTTACCAACCTAATATTATTTTGCGAGGAACAAAATGTGTGAATTTCCCCACTAAGAAACTCTCATATGCCTCCTACGATTTTATAGCCCTTCGATTCAGCTAACAGTGCCATCATCAACGTCACGCTCGACAACACTTTTGTTAGTGTAATTACCTTTCTAACGTGACACGCCAGGTTCTGCAACCATAAAAAACAACAGACAAAACTTATCCGTAAGGACACAATTAGGACTGCTAATTTTCCACAACTTGTCCAAAATTCCGCACTCCACAATGAACACATGTTACGATCAATTAATTTTTAGAACTAAGAAGGATTTGGTACTTGCACGTACTTTCAAAGAGTCTTGAACTGTTTACCTGTGTGGAGGAATGTCTTTCTTCTTAATACTATGTGAATGCTACAGCTACAAGTAGTAGCATATCTTTCTGTAAGCTCTTTGCTAATAAAGTATATGTGAATCAAGATGGCGTACTGTGGACGAACCCCCTATTAGCTACTCCCAATAACCTGATACGCAGTCCTAAAGAACTTTAAATTTGCCTGCCTAATATGTACTTTTCCTGCAGAATGTCATTTTCAAATCCGTCATTTCCCAGATTGTCTCCATTCACACGTGTCCCTCACATCACAGACACACTTATCGAAACTGCGCCTGCACTGAACTTAACCGAATTTCTACTTCACAAACTTAAGAACTAAGTCTCCGTCGATTCTCTAGCTATATTCAAGTAGCCCTACGGAGTTTTCAAAGAGGCTAATACAGTATATTCTTCTCTGGCGATTATAAAAGTCCGTACGGAATAAAATCCTGACACTTCGACTACTCCCTCTGCATAGTTTCTGGTGATATTTTCACAAATTTCTATTTTATTTTTTATTTTTTTATTTTTTTATTTTTTACAGACGGGGCTCCACGCAACAAAAGACGAAGGTTTTAGGTTCCCCTTATAAGCGAAGATACAGGTCATGATAAAGGTAGGAAATAAAATAAAAAAGAAACTTCGAAAAGGAATTTTACAGGATGGTCCAGTTATTATCAATTCTAAGCCATTAAATATGTTTAAAAAACGCAGGCTTACTTTGTGTCACAATGATAAGTACGTAAAATATAGTACGCAGAAACATTATCGATTCAACCGCAGTTTCCATCTTAGCATATGTCGACAGCGTGTACACACAGCAGTACAAGTGTAAGACTGTCTATGTCCTGAACAAATCAAATTTGTGCTACTAATAACAGCAGATTCAATACCGCTAAACCGAAAGTACTTTACTGGTCATAATACATCAGTTAAATCCACCTTACATCTGCAGTATTTAAATACAGTAATCCACTTCCATTCCATCTTCGAAACTAATGTACTTTTTGTGCCCCCAAAACAGGTAAAGTTTAAAGAAATCCGAATTACGCAGCCAGCGTCATTCTAATAATACTGAATGGAACATAAACTGCGATGATTCCACGAAGACTGTAGTACTCTCTACTCCTCATTTAGTTCAACTTTTTCTTTCTTATTCTGGTGGAAAACACTCGTACATGTTCCACGATGACATTTAATTTCAGTATCTGTCATGCTTTCGAGAATAACCTAGACGTCCGGAACCTTCCTCAGCCAGAACAGTCTGCAAAAGTCCACGGAGGCCAGAACAATTAAAACTTCCAGCGTGAAACCTAATAAAGCAAATGTGTTATGCATCCTTCCCAACGTCAGAGTCTATAATTCTCTGCTTGTAAAGAAATCTCATGCAACAGCAATCTCTTTGCTTTTCCTGTTCTACTCTAGACTGAGCTTACAAGGTGACGTAATTGGACTTCAGAGTTTTAATAGAGGTTGTACTGACATATAATTCAAGAAATCCGTTCCCATAAGTAAATGGAAATCAAATGTTTAAGGAAGGACAGTTCAAACGATTCTAACGCTTGCGTGAACACACCAAAAGCGGTTCAAAACACATTACTTGACTAATTCGATGTAATTGGGGTATGTTCTGGTGTCTATACAAGCTTTGTGTAATTCGTGTTGAAATTTCCTTTTCCTATCAACCGCCACGAACAGCTATCAAATATTATTTTGTATTCCCAACTCGTGTATTATCGTTTACTCTCTAAACATAACTTCCAAACCGCACTTAATATTCGCAATCGTGCTAATCACGGGGTAAACCCTGGAACAGCTCAAACACGAGTGCAGCCGTGCAGGAATGTCGTGATACCAACTGGCCGAGGAGCAACGTGCTCACATTGCAAGTAACCTCGCACATATGTTACTCTTCCTGATTCTGTGAATCTTTTATGACCTACGTAGGAATACGAGTATTTACTCCATTAGTGCAAAATAAAGTCGGTGTCTAATAAATACCAACGACTACTGTCACAATGGGTATCACAAGTATTGTTATTGTCAGGCACGACTTGACTCCTGTGCTGGTGTCATCATCAGTGTCGACAATGCCTCAGTACGCTATTTATACAGGTTCAGTGTATTCCGTAATGCAACTACTAAATTCTGTATTAGGATTTTTTTACGGTTCTGTCTGTTTTGTTGATTGCACTTCTTTGGACCAGTTGTGTTGTTAACGTATCTGTTTTTAATCGTTCAATACTTGCTTCCAGTCTGCTACCATACAATATACTAGTTAGCAAGGTGAAAGAAAGTACCTTACAGCGGGAAAGAGAAGCAATAACACCGCCACTGGTCCAAAGAAGTGTAAATAAAAGTAGAAAAAACCGTAGAAGTACGGCAACAGAATCCAATAATGACACAGAACAAATTTTTGTAAATAAATCCTACATTCGTAATATGACCGATAAAGACACCACCACAGGCGTCGAAACGGATATGTCATAAGAAAAGGCCCACTTGTGACACATCGTAACATTGCGTCGCACGACACAATCCGCACCGCACACACGACCCACGCAGCGGCTCTCAAGACCACCACCCATCCAAAAACTCGGTGCAGAAAACCATATGCCGCAACTCAACATCTAATGCTCCTGATGATGGGCGTATGTACCCGAAACATGTCGAGCTAAGAATACATCAATAAAATTACATTGTTGCATCAAGTTGGAATTTCACATTTTTCATAAAATAACCGAAATTTTGTGTGGGTAGATTATGAGTATGTGCGCTAGTATGCGACTGAAATGGGAAGAAAAAGTTCTTGTTTACTGGATTACGAGATGAAACATAATACAGTGAGTTCAGCACGCCGGAAAGAGACTTCAGAGCCATAATCTTTTACCTACTTGCCATGTGAAATGCCACGCCTCCTTATGAAAGTCTTAGAGACCTAAAAAATATGTTGGTTACCATGGCGCTGCAAACATTACGTTCCTCCTTACTCCACGTGCCATGGAAAACTTACGCGCATGCGTACAGGATGTATATACGTTGTTATTTTGTTCAGAGTCTGATGTATGAAGATAATTATTCAAGAATAATCATCATAACTGTAAGAAATGAATTCAGAAGGAAAATACGAGAAAATCAGGGGAAACAAAAATCATCAATGAAGCTAGGTAAATTTAATTACAACATCTCTAATAAATGAACTGAGAATATTGTCAGATTCAGCTGCCGGCGAAAATCACTTACAAATAATTAGGAACAGAATACAATTTGGAAAGACTTGTCATCTTAATGTTTCGAAGTGTTGATTGTAAATATATATAAAACAATAAATGGGACCATTTTTTGTATGGGTATAAGAGGGCTCCCTTACTTAGAGAAACTATAAACCACATGTGTTTGTTTCATAATCATTACGATAATATTTGGACGTAATAGGGCTCGAGTAACTGAGTAACTTAGGACCTTCGCGGTACATGCCAATGACTTTGTGTTATAAAGGATAGTAAACTCGGAAGGGGACGCTATGGGTCAGTTTTTCTCGGTCTATTTTCCTAATGAATCCTCTCACAAAAGAATCATTTAAAAACCCGAGATACAGAACGGATCTTAGGGATACATGCCTCGTAAATTCTGAGTGTCAGAGATGGACAGAACTGGCTCGCGCGGGTTACTAATAATATTACTAACGTTTAACCTTCGTATTCGCCTACTACAGTGTTAAGTTAGTTATTTAGTTAGTAATGTATTAGTAAACTTAACGTACTTCCTGAATTTCATACCATGACCGAGTTGGACGCATGGAGGTGGAGATTCATACTGGTCACGGGGAAGAGATTAGAAATTGGTTTCTTCGCAAATGAGGTAATAGCCAGACCTGGAAATTGTAAACATAATATTTAGGAGATAACTTCACGAAAAAGTCGCTGAACTTTTTCGACAACTCTTAAGATCACATAGACTGATTGTACCCTAAATTCATTGGGCTCTTTAAAGACGAGAATTAAACTGAATGACACTGAATAGTTGACGTCACACAGTCCAGTAAGCACACTGTAACTCCATTACATAAACAAATAGTTAAAGCTGTGTAGAAAAATAATCACCATTTGTTATTATGTCCACATAAACACAGGAGTACACTCTGGGTAACATGTAGAAATGTCAATGTTAAGGGCGGTGGTGCGAACAGCAAACACTAGGCTCTTAATGCGAATATACCTAGGTTGCTTTCACATTCTAAGGGAAGTGAAATTTAAGCCCTTCACTAAAGTAAACATGAAGATTACGGTCTCTGGGCTATAATGCCCCATAGTCCGGTACACACGAACCAAGGTTTAGAACGAAACTGCTGCCCCCATATTCCGGGAAGAACAGAGGGAACTCCTCTCTGTTGAAGACGAGGCAGCAGGCTCTGCCGAACCGTTTCTACAGCTGTACCAAACAATACGACATTGGAAACCAGAAGACAGCATTATAACTTGGACAGCATAGTCTTTGACAGTGAACCTTGGCTCGAGGCATATACTTGTATGTCTGAGCACATATGCCTCGGCAAAAATTCTAACGATTTGGTGTCTTAGGTCTACTCAGTTGTACCATTACACAAATTCCTGTACTGTCCTACATAAAGAAGACCACATAATGGGCAGAACATTACTTTATAAGAGGGCAAGAAGTTGCATAGTTGGTTAAGGCACCGAGCTACAAGCCGGAAGTTCGCGTGTTCAGTTCCCGATCGGGTCATTTGGATTTCTCACTGACTTAATACTGGACCTGACATGTAAAGGCGGCCGATGAGTACGTCTGACAACATTGCCACGTTCTTGTACCGATTTTCATGAAGCCTGTACAAGAACAGCTGTACCTAACTACTTTACTTTATAAGCAAAAAGAGATAAATGTTGTAATTAAGCATATGCAAAGACCAACAGATCCATCCTTCAAGGATTCGAATGAAAATAACTTGTCTTGAACAAGTATTAGAATCAATCCACTTTCGACGAAGTATGCTAGTTTCCAGTTCATAACAAATCGTTAGCTACCCGACAAAATAATTTACGTTGCCTTCAGATTACTTAACAGTTAATGCAAATGAATTACTGTAATTTACAGACGTTACACGGTCGTAATATAATTTTCGTGTCGTGCAACAAAATGGGTACCAAGGTATGAAAGTAGGCCAAACAAGATGAAGAAGAAGGTCTTTATTAACCCAGGGTCATACAGACTCTAAAGGCCAACACTGTATATATGCCTGTAAATCAGCAAAGATAAGGGCAAAGAAACAGACGAAGAGACTAATTAGCTAGAAAATACAGTACGTCTGCTTCAGGTTTGACAGTAGCCCCAATTTTGGGTCTCCAACTGGAAGAATCGATGGTCGAACGTCTGTTGTTTGAAGACGAACGGACAGGGAGGCTTCGTCAGGCCAGCTTCAAATTCAGTAAAGTTAATCACATAGAGTAACAATTTTAGTGTCAACAAAGTAGTATGATAACACTGCTAAACTTTCGTATGGCTGCCTATAAATCCCGCCACTTAACGGACTGGTTTTGTTGAGGCATTAACGGAAAACACATCCATCAACTTTGTGGTTTCAACCCAAGTGAGTAAATTCTAAACCGTGCCATTCTACAAGATTGTGAAATATTTTTATTTAGAGAAGAGCTTGTTTTCTGTTATGTGTATGTGAGAAGTAACCACAGTAATGACATGAAATAAGGAAGAAGAAGAAAAACTGGACGGGAGGAACGAAAATAGAAGGGAGGAAGGAACAAATTTGGTAAGGAAGGCAAAGCTGGAGAAAGAAAAGATAAAAGGTTCATTAGAGGAGCTATAAAGGCGAATAAGGACAGTTAAGAAGGAAAGACTGAAACATAAACAACTCGAAAAATAATAAAGAAATGAAAGAATTAAGGAAGAACTTCAATAAAAGGCAAAGGCCAGAAATAAACAGAAGAACAAGAAAAGGAAACAATGACAGGAGTAAGCATAATAGAGGAACAGTAATTGTAAATGCAAGTCAGGATATCTGTAGAGTCATTGTTGCCTTCAGATACGTTCTGTTCCCAGCAAGCGCTTCGTTCTTACGCCCAGGTCAAGGGTGCCACGTAACCCCACGAGTGATATCTTCCTCGCAACTGTGTTAAGAATGAAGAGCTATGGCAGTCGTTTATTCCTTTATCAAATAATTCACTTCTCCTTTCCAACTTCTGTGCACGTGTCTCAAGCAGCGGGCAGACAGGAGCCGTGCGGCCCAATTACGTGCTACGTGCAGTGCCTTGCTGACAGAGCTCTCCGTCCCGTCTTCCTACACCCCCTGCAAAGAGGTGCGACTGAAAAATCTCTTCACGTATCATTTACTCTTGATGTAGTTGTATTTGCTTCCTACATGGCGATTCATTTATTAAACTTGTATGTTCTGGTCCACTTTTCTTTCTGCTTTAGAGTCAAAAAGTATATTCCATAAATTCTGAATGAAGGCATCACGATGTGCTTGAAAATCAATAAGTATTACACAAATGTACGCCAGCACAATCTATTTATTCTATAGTATGGCTACATGTTTCAACTAGATATTAGTCATCTTCAGGCCCCTACAATTACTTTACCAGATGCTTTGTCCACTTTGGGATCCCATAGTGCTTACATGTGGATTACTTATTTGCTAGAGCTTTTAGAAAAGTTAATAACTACAGAGTTATTGTTATTTGTAGGCTGTGTTTAAGCATGAAACCCCTACAGCATAAAATTCCTTCCTATTTAGTGCGCTGATGTTCACTGGACGTTCAACTGTGGGATGCCGTTGTCACATTACAGTTTGGAGTGTTTGCGCGGTAATGACAAAGGCATCCCACAGTTGAACGTCCAGTGAACATCAGCGCACTAAATAGGAAGGAGTTTTATGCTGTAGTGGTTTCATGCTTAAACACAGCCTACAAATAACAATAACTCTGTAGTTATAACTTTTCTAAAAGCTCTAGCAAATAAGTAATCCACATGTAAACACTATGGGATCACAAAGTGGACAAAGCATCTGGTAAAGTAAGTTTAGGGGCCTGAAGATGACTAACATCTAGTCGAAACATGTAGCCGTACTATAGAATAAATAGATTGTGCTGACTACGTTTGTGTAATACTTATTGATATTCCATAAAATACATTTGAGGCGCGGAGTAGCTTAAATATACAGCAATACTGTATGCTTATTTTTCTTGAATTTAAAGTTTTCCATCCCGAAGTGTTGCAAAGTATGAATAAAATACTACACGTAAGTCGCGTTAACACAACGTTATATATATATATATATATATACTGTTCACTATTGAAACTTGTAGGCATTTTGGATCCCATAATGCAGAAAAACTAAACAACGCTTAGATCTGTTTTCTTGGAGGGCCTGAGGATGACTTACTAGTTCGAAACATTTCGCCCTGACATATAAACCTTTGTATATAAATAAAACTTTGTATTAACGACTGATTTGTAGTAATTTATTCATTTTTCTTGCATTCAGGTGAATACTGTACATTGTTCTCTAATTCTTCTTAGATACTTAACACTTAGTAAAGTCATAATATAGCCGGAAATAGTTATCACGTGATTTGAAAAGAGGAATATCAATTTTCTGGCCACTAGATTACGGCCGTAGAGCTGCAGAATTTATTCCTTCTACAAATGTTCTAAATGCTATGACGGAGAGACGAAGTGAAACAATACGACATTATCTGTGATTGTGTGACTGCAATAATTTTTGAATGTTATTAAAAAAGAACGGGCTATGTACGCATAACGTAACATTATGGCGCGTTCGCGTAACCATTGCTGTCTTGGCAAAGCAGTAAGTATTAAATACAACAATTGTATGTCTGTATTCTTGCCTTACTTATCTGGAATGAAAATCGCATTATTCCTCGCCATATTTTGTCATCCGTGGTCAGTTTGGTTACACCATATTTTTCCACATCATCTCATAAACGGCAAGGTTTTCGGAAGTAAGTTAATGAATAATAAACGTGTTCTGATTTTCCCTACAAATTTTGTCTCAAAGATTTCTCATTATGAGAAACATTCAGAGAGATAGTATCATAAATGTACATAAGTCTTCATGTAAAGTTCCCGTTATTCTTGCCAGATTTTAATGACCAGATCCTCAAACATCAAACATCATAAAAAAAAACTGTCCAGTGGAAGCCGACCTGTTCCATGCGGACAGAAAGACGGACGGACGGTGGGACAGACAGACGTGATGAGGCTAATAGCTTTTTGTCGCAGATATCTGAACGTGCCTAACAAGGAATGTTTTACAAAGAGTCGTATTATCGCGGTATTTACTTTTACATCCAATGCATACTAGGAAAGCCACGCTGTGAACGCCATTTTACACGTGAAATTCAGTACTGTCTGACAGAAAAGAACAGGAACCAAACATTAATCATAGCGCAAAATTAAAAAGATCACACGTTTCGTTGATTTCGCCACCAACACTTGTTAGTCCTGCGGTCTGCCCCTTTCCTAACGAGAGGGGCAATAACTCTGGAACGCAGTCACACTAGAAGCTGCAACACAAATCGATGGTGATGGGTTGCTTTCCTACAGGACGTAACTGAAAACGCTTACCCCGAGGCTTCAGTAGAAGCCGCAAATGGACGTTGGGTCTGTACCTCTAATGGCTTGTCCGTGTACTTCTAAGCATTCTTCATCAGCCAATCGTCACAATTACCGTTATCTTCTCTTAATGTTCCATATACATTTTCTTATATTTATTTAACAGCAATATCAGTAGTGGGCTCAACGCCTAGCTATAGGCTGGACGGTCCGCGGTTCGAATTCAGTAAAGGGCACAGGACTTCTCCGAAACAGTTCATACCGGCTGTGCAGCCCACAGAGGCTCCTCTTCAAAGGGTATCGGAGTTCTTTCCCAGGAGTAAGGCGGCTGGGACGTGAAGTTCACCGCCCATCTCCATCTAGTGTCGAGGTAAGAAATGAGATGAGTCACACTTTTTCTCGCCTTTTACGCCTTCGTGGCATGGATATGGAAACTTCACCCTTTTTTACCTTTACCTTTACCTCATTAGTTCAGCCTATATCGAATCAGATAGCTGGATGATGCAAATAATGAATTGGAAATGATCTGGAAGGAAACTCTGAATGTAAAAGTCTACGTTGGAACATCATTAAGGCATATGGGAAATGGAGGTTTTGTTCCACCCACTCTTAAATTAATCTGTCGTGTTTTAATTTAAAGTACTTTCTTGGCCTTTATCTGGATGGACTGACGAGATCAGCTAAAAAGCTGAATCGTAACAGTCGATGTACTGTCCGAGATTCAAAGTAGACACTTCCCGAATACACTCAGAAACAGTACGTCTTGAGCACGATTCTCTGATCGAAGAGCGAGTACCTCTCTATACAGCATTAAATAACTACCATTTATAATGGACAGGAAGTTCTTTCTTTCTGAGGCAATATGTGAATTTTGATTTATAATTTAGATGGACGCCAGTCCTCAAAGAGTTAATCACGTATAAAGCACAATAACTTAACATTTCCACAAAATGTTCCTTCATTCTTTATTTATATGCAGTAGTAGGTTGCTATGGCCTCGTTGTATTACCGGCTACTTTACGTACCAACAGGTTTAACATTAAAAAATTATGATTGATGCTTATATTGCATTTTTGTGTTCATTATGGCTCTCAGAACAAACAGTAACTTTTCCCTTATACATCATTAACACATTAATTTTTATAACCGAAGTGGAAAGTGTTTATTACGCGGTAGGCACTGAGTCCTTATGTAACACAGATATGTTTCGTCCTTAAAGGTTTACAATATAACTGTATAGGCCTAATCTTCCTACTTTACCAAAAGTGAAAGATCGGTAATACGCAACTACAGTCCCTTAATTACACAACAATGCAGTTTGTGTCCATTACCATTATACTTTTTTACCTTGTCCTCTTCGGATTTTAATTACTTGAGTGCCTGACTGCTGAATACGACGATAAGGAATTTGTGCGTTCTGTCGCTACAACATACAGAAATGGGGGACCTGACATTAACCTTTTGAGGCCGGAATAATTTTTTTAATTTTAGCACACCCTGTATATAAAATGTGAATAATACAGGAACCAAATATGTTAGAATTATGAAACAAGCTGCATTTTGAAGAGAAAAAAACGGAGAGTATATACCATATTTAAAATATTCGGTACCTATATTTGCTGAATAAATATATAAAATGCAACTTTAGAGGTTAGCGGCGCGGTACGTCAACTAAAGTTGACGTTAGGCGTCTAAAGGTTAATAAAATTTCTTTCCTCCTTTCTTAGTCTGACCTCTTTCTATATAGTCCTTGTAGGTATAGAGGATTATTGTTGCATACTCAAGGACATGCAGACACTCCACAGAAATTCTCTGGGCAAGGGTTCTTCCCATCGCAAAGAATTCCACTAGACTAAGCACCACACACACAAGAGACAGACGACCATGCCCCCGGCGAGATTCGAACCCGCAATCCCAAAAAGCGGCGGCCGCAGACCCACGCCTTAGACCGCGCTGGCCCCGAGATCGGGAAATTGGAAATCGTGTACATTGTTTATCCCGTGCATTATGCTGAAGTAAATAACTCATATAACACAAAAAAATGCAATATTCTATAATTCATGCGTACAATATTTTACATAGTTCATACATGTTTCGGCATTATTGTCCCACCATCTGCAAGAATATGACACCAGAACGTCTATCAACATAAAGCATACGTATGTTGACAGTACAATATACATATATTTATTGTGTCCCATGCTGTATGTTCAAAGACATTTTGGTGTCAGCTCCCCGAAGATGGCAAGATAATAGCGCCGAAACATGCAGCAGCTACGTAAAAGACTGTACGAATAAATTATAGAATAGTGCATTTGTTCGTGTTACGTGAGTTATTTAGAAATTTTGTGTTTGGAATATTAAATTACTGCGTGATCATTAGTGCAGACATTTCAAAGCAAATACTACATACTGTTTATCATGACGTCTACTCAATTTTAACACTATACAGGATGTTGACTGCTACATAATAAATAAGTTTATACATACCAGCAATAATTACGTATTTGTATGTGCAATGTGGGGCAATTATTTCCATCGAAACAATTTGCATTCAACACACACACACTACTTTTACACTGAAGTTTAGACTATAGTTGAAACAAACTATCAAATATTTGAACCAATTAAGACCTAGTCAATTATTTGAACCAGTTACGATCTAGTAATTGCTTTATACATCGCCAAGTGTAAAACTAAAACTCCGTAATTCTAACCATGCGGTGTAATTACGTAGTTCATAAGCCTTAAAATAAACACTATTTCCCCACACTGCATTCATCCAATGGATTTTCTGATGGAAGAAGAGTGTGTTTTCTGGGCGGTACGAAATTAATCTTCACATAGAGTAGATTTTTATAATCTTCATGCCACGCCAAGGTTTTCGCTGCGAAGACCGGGTTTCGATCTGGTCCCAATCAGGATTTTGGTGGAGAGGTCCCCCCCCCCCCAGTTCTTCGACGTTCCTCTGTCAGCACAATTCCATGAATGCTCCGTACTCTACCTTGCCTCAATATCACTCTTATAAGGAGAGAATCTTCTAACAAGTCAGTGTTGTTTCGGATATCTGAGAACACTGGAAGAGATTACTTCCATTTTGGTTTTTTAACATTCAAATACTACCAAAACAAGCACTACAACATAAACCAAAAGGACGAAGGAACATAGGACGACCGAGGAAGAGATGGAGGGACCAACTTCATCTTGAGGATCAAGGAACAGGAAACACACCTAACCCTTC
>Ga0131853_10014746_pt1 | contig 14312 bp, 17 predicted proteins | sample TergutLab28metaG_FD_92764 | JGI IMG/M metagenome (GOLD analysis project Ga0131853, IMG submission 92764) | Labiotermes labralis P1 segment gut microbial communities from Petit-Saut dam, French Guiana - Lab288 P1 (version 2) (version 2) | ecosystem: Host-associated > Arthropoda: Insects >... | reverse complement strand
ATGGAAGTAAACAAGAAAGTGGTGTTTGTTATCATTGCAGCCTTAGTGGGGTTAGTACTTTACACGGTAATTTCTAATGCTATATCGCACCATACCGAAGTATACTATCTAAGCGAAAAACGCACGGCGTTGTTAGAAAAGCCGCTCGATTCGCTGTCTCGGCGAGAAGCTCAGAAAGTCGAGAAAATACGGCAGGAGGTAGAGACGCGAAGGCAACGCGATTCCGTCAATGCTCGCGCTTACGCGAAGCGTTTGTTGCAGCAAGACCGAACTTGGGAAACGTTTTTGGACGCTCTGGTCGTAACACACTTTGAACACCCATATACGCGAGAAGAAGGGCGTAAAGACGAGCGAAAAGGCGCGTTAAATCTGACGGAGAGACACGTTAGCGAAGCCAACGCCGTTTTAGCGTCGCGTGGTTACAAATTCCAATATAAAGAAAGCGACCGACATGGTTGGCCTAACGGGGAAAAATCCCACGAGATTTTTACGTTGTGCAATTCCAAATACAATCCAAGTTACAACCACAGCCGCGCCATAGATTTATTGTACCCAAACATAAGTGGTTGGGATAAGTTGATGTTAAGGGCGGACATTGTTGAACTTATAAAAAAGTGGGGCAATCCCTTTTAATCCTTTTTCGGCGCGGTTCGGTACATCTTAATTTCGGCAACAACGTGCGCATAAGATTCTTTACAAGTGTACCTGTTTTCACCGATGTAGATAAAAACGGTTTCACCGTCCTGCACTACTTTTGTGATGTCATTAACGTGGATAAGTTGCGGCTTCGTGCCGTTCCAAATCAAAACTTCGATAAGTCCTTTCATAATGTTTACGTTTTAGATTTTAAATTACGCGCAAATATAACAAAAATTAGACACGTAACGTCTGACCGCGTTACGCGCCGCAACAAATAAATGTTCTTTTAAAAATTGGTTTACGTTTTGCGTATTTCGTTTGTTCAAACTGTAAACCATAATTCCGCATACAAATAGTCGAACCGCGCATAACGGTTCGACGCTTCATTTATACGTAATGAACCTAACTCCCGACAATCTACGGTTTGACCGTTCACGTCAGATAAACGTGCAACCGTACAGTTACCTCGCGCCGCCAAAGTTTTACCCACCGGCTAAAGCGATTTACGATGACGTAGCAAACGGCATGGTGTTGATGCTGTCGTCCGCGTGGATAGCGGCGGGTATGGTGCGTCCCGCACGTACCGACTTGACGGCCGGTCGCACTATGCAAGGCGGCAAAGCGGTCGGCCCACAGATACACGACGACCGCTATCGCGAGTCTGTCGATTGTTTTCTATCACGTTTTGGTAGCTACGATAAGTTATTCTCGTTGCAGCTCGATAAGTATTTTATGCCGCTGTCGCAGACGTTTACGGTACGCGCGAAAAAACGCCTCAACGTTTCGTCGCTCGTCGATGGTATAGACATCATCCAGCAAACGCGCAAAGATGCAAAAACAATTGATTGTGTCCTACGCATCAGTCTGCGCGAACACCAAACAAATTTGCACATCTTAGACGAAATATCGCAAAAGATGGTTGAGCTAAGTACGTTCTTACAAGGTCTGTACGAGAACGACACCATCTTTGAAATATCCAACGAAACAATAAATCGAGCGTTTGGCGTTTGGGACGTCTTCATGACGGACTACCGTTTCATCCCAAAAGTAGGTATGCAAACGTACACCTTAGAGTTTTCTTTGATGGAGGTAAAAGGCGCAAACGACATCGTTACCGAAATACCGCGCACCGTCGCGGCGGCGTTTGAACCTATCGTGGTGCGGACGCCTACGCTTAACGTCCCACCACCTCCGCGACGTGTGGAGCGTGCCACCCATATACACACGGCTGAGGGTGCGGGTATCGAAAGAGGCCCCGACGGGTTGTTCGCTCCCGTACACGGGCCTGATAACCCCGTCAACCCCGCCCCTGCTTATCCCGACATACTTTTCCCCAACTAATGCCATGCTAAAGAACGTAAACCGCTTAATATGCAGAAACGCCGTTTGGATTGAGGGTACGCACGTCGGAGAATTTGAGAGCTTCGAGCTGCAAGCCGACAGTCGGACGTTGGGCGATAAGGCCACTTTGGTGTTGCCGCTCTACGCCGTAGGTATCAGTCGCAACAACGAACAGGGGGCGCGGCGGCGTATGCGCGACGTGTTTAACCGCAGCATTATCAAACCCTCCGCCTACGTCGAGGTGTTTTGTTGGTACGACGGCTACGAGGCGATTCGCGTCTTTGCGGGTTTCATCGAACACATACAAGAGGGTTTCCCAACAAAGCTTCATCTGATGGACAACGCTTTTATTCTACGCTTCGGAGAAATCAAAACAGCGTGGAACGACTTGGCGACGCTTCAACGCATCGTGCAGGACGTTATCCCCGTAGCGCAAGAAGCGTTTATGCACGAGCGCGAGAAAGTAGGTCTGCCGCGCACCCTCCCGCTACACGCGGGTATGCAACGTGTCGAGCCGTACCTATATTATGACACGGGGCCGCACAACGTACAAGCTCTGACGTCGCCGATGAGCTTCCGCAATTTTGGGGCGTTCAGTCCCTACGACGTTATACAGCGTCTGATGAACTTGCTGCTTTTGCACGGAGGCGTAACTAAGGACTTTGGGGTGTTCGTAGGTGCGGACATCGAAGACGCGAACCGGCCCATCATACATTTAGACACACGTTTAAACGTCATTGACCGCGAAATCGTTCCGGTGGACGGACGTTTCATTGACTACGAGGTTACGGTGTCCGGCACGATGCGGGATGGCAAGCAGAAGACGGTCTCGACGAGCGGCGGGTTTAAACCTACCGAAGTGCAGCGAAACCAAAACGATTTTGAACGAACACACAGCGAGACAGTTCGCCGCTACTCGACACTCGACACGGAGGAGGAGCTAAAAGCGTTTGCAAACAGGTTGTTGCGGATGTTAAAACAGATGCGTAACAAAGGGAAAATTACGCTCCTACTCTACCCGAAAGTAGACGTGTTGGACGTATGCCGGTACACGGACAGTCTGTTCCCCGAATTGAGCGCACAGTACATGATTATTAATTATACGTTTAAGGCCAGCGAAAAAGGATATTTCCAAACCTTAGAGGTAACAGATAAAGTGATAGATTTATGAACGATTACCACATGCGACGCGCCGGTGAAGACTTGGGCCAGCAGTTGGTCGATACCTTTAGAAACATCCGAGCGCATACCGTCACGGTTCGCAGCGTAGATGACACGTTTGCCTACGTTACCGCTTTTGAGGGCGACGCTGAGACGCCCATACCCTTACGCTTCATGCGGATAGGCGACACGTCGATAGTCGCCAAGCCGACGGTCGGTTCGTTGGCAACCATCATGTTCCCCGACGGCAACACCAACACGCCGGTGTTCCTTGCGTTTTCGAGCCTCGACGCTTTGGCGTTAAAGGTGGGCGAGAGCGCGGTAAACGTAACGCCGAACCAAATTACGTTTAACGGCGGCGAAAACGCCGGTATGGTTTTAATTAACCAACTGACGAACAAACTGAACGCTTTGGTGTCAGACTTCAACGCCTTCACGCGCACGTTCAACACCCACACACACGTCGCGGCCGGCGTCGCGACTTCACAACCGCCGGTGTTCGCCGGCCCGACGGTGTCGTTTAACCAAGCCGACTATGAAAATAAAAAAATAACGCAATGACAGGACTAAAGTTTGATTTTGATACGGGCGACCTTTTATTAGGTTCTGATGGTACGTTTGTAAAGGCAAACATTGATAGCCAATGTGCCGCGCTCATCGCCGTCTCGCAAGTTTGTCGTTTGACCAAACCCGAAATAGGTGCGCAAATCGGTACGCGCATCGTGAACCGTCCTGTGGGCGTGGTGCAGTCCATCTTAGCCGAAGCGCGGCGCATGGTCGAGCAGGACGGCGGGGCGGACGTAAAAATTGCGCTGGATGAAAACAATAACCTTCTAATATCCGCAACGTATGATAGTTAAACCAAACACAAGCGTAGTAGACGTCGCGCTCAACTTAACAGGTTCGATAGCCGGTCTGCCGCGCCTACTTGCCCAACTCCCCGCCGGTGCGCGTGTGGGCTTCGACGACTTGCCGGAGCTGCACCAAGACGTTTCGGACGTAGGACAAACGTGGACTCCCGACCTCGTAGGTATGGACTTAAACATAAACTTGCCCATGTTCAACCCACGTGCCGCCGACAAGCAACCGTACTCGACGCATCTACCCAGCGTCCAAGCGGCCATCGACTTAGGGAACGACTACCTGTACGACCCGCCGCCGCCTTTGACGTTGGCAGAAGTTCCGGCAGGGTTCAACATGAGAGGTAAATTAATCACGTTTAGCGATGAAGAATACAACACAAATCCGATTAATATCCCTGCCACGTGGAAATTCCTATACATGCAACGATACGTAAACGGGGTCGCGGATGGTTTGTACAATATTAGGTCACACGCAGTTACGCCGGTAGGGCAAACAAACCCCTCCGCGTTTATTATTTGCAGCATCCCCTCAAATCCGGAAATTCATTTTATGGTCGCAAGCACCCGTTTTTGGATGTACCAGCGTTTTCGCTGGCCGGACGACGCGGATTACATCGTAACATCCAACCAATTGGATTTCGACGTGCCGGATGGTACGTGGAGTTTTAGAGACGTAATAGTAACAGATTAAAATATGGACGCAATCACAACAATAGGCAAAGCCTTACAGGATTTAATCCCCGATTTCATACGGAGCGACGCTTCGCTGGAAGCAAAAATAATCGACGTTGTCGGGTCATACGCCGACGCCGAAGCGGTGGAGCGCGAAAATACGCTTACCGTTATCGGCCGCAGCATTGCACGACAAAAAACGACGAGCGTAGAGTATTACCGACTTATCGCAGCCAATTTCCAAATGGGCGATACGTTGGTACACGACCCCGTAAATCAAGGCGGTATGTACGCTGAAGAAAACGAAGAGCGGCGCATCATAAAACAGGCGAACATCGTCGGGGCGTTCCCCTACTACACGCTTTTGGTAAACGCCATCGGACATGACAGGCATCTGCGCGTTTTGGGGACGCACGAGTTGGCGGCGTTCCGCACGTACTTCGCGGCGTTCCAGCCGCTCGGTTTGAACATCAACATTACCTCCCTCCCTCCTACCCTCATAACCGATGACGGGTTGAAAATTTACACGCAAAGAGGTGCGGACGCGCTGGACGTAATCACGCAAGTGCAAGAGTTTTTTATCGAGAACGAAGCGGCGTTGCAACGCGGCAACGTCATCAGTTTGACGGCTATTGCCGAAGTTATAAAACGCCACCCCGCCGTTTTAGCTGTGGGGTTCGGCGACCCTGTGGCTACCGAGACGCGGCTCGACGGTTCAACGGTGGCGACTCGACCCTCCGCCGGTTTGTTCAATGTGTTGAGCGGTGCGTACACCTTCGCCACCACGCTAACCACCAATAACGTTGCGCGTCATGTTTAAGTATATCAACACCCCCAAGTTGGTCGCGTTTTATCTTCGCGAGTTTAGCGTAAACCTCAACGGCGAACCGTCGCTGCTGTTCAAATTTGTGTTCTGCTTATGCCTACCTTTCGTTTCCGAAACGTTCCGCAAAGCGCGGTTAGACGCTTTGGCCATTGTCGAGTGTACAAACAGCGCAGACCAAATATTCCGCGTTTTGGAGAAGCTATGCGGAGCAACGCTTATAAGTATGGATTCATACGACGACTACGCTGCGCCGTTTGGCGCGGGGAACGATTCGCCCGACTTTGAATTTATGTACCTCCCCAACTCCGATTCGCTTGTCGCGTATGGCTCGGCGGCGAACAACGTAACCATGACCGTCGCGCTAAACGGCAACGAGGCAAGCACCGTACAGGCGTACCTCGATTTGCTTATACCGTTCTACGTAAACACAACAATCACTTATCAATAACACTATGGCAATAAAAAGTATTAATGCGACAAGCCCCTCAATAAAAAGACCTTTTCGCCTCTCCGACTTGCAAGACGTTTGGCAGGGTTTAAACGAAGCGTTGGCCGCCGACACAGCGACGCTGCCGCGCATCGTCAGCGGTTTCAACTACACAAACAACCCAACTGACTTTTTATCGGCGGGTATGATAGCGTTTAAAGGGCAACTGTATGTAATGGCGGCAAACGTCGCGCAACTTGGGCAAACCATCTACGGCGAAATCGACACATCAGACACCCGCACGTTTGCAAACGGCGGCTCGTTTGTGTTCGCCACACGTTACCTCATAACGACAACCCCCTCTCCCACCGCTACGCTTATCGGGCCGCTGACTATCAGCAACATTATCGCTTGGCGACGCTCCGCTGCGCCGGTCGGTACTCCTGCGCGAAGCATCGCCGGTTACAGGTACGCCATCTTTGACGTACACATCTCTACGGACAGCGACGGGACGACTTTCCAACCCGCCGTTTTAACGCTTGTAACCAACCCGTTCAACGTGTCCATCGCCACAGGCCCGACCGCCGTTACCAACTTAGACCCGAATTTAACGCACATCTTACAAACGATTGTAGTTACAGACAACGAAACGGCGCAACCCGTTTCGGGCGTACCCGTTTTGAGCAACGTGCAATTGATGGGTGTGGTGCCGACCGGCGGCTCGATTACTGACGGGCAGCGCGGTGACAACGCCTTCGTGCGCACCGCAATAACGTGGGACGGCAACCCACAATTTTTGCTGCGCGTGAATCGTAACAACGACCCGTCGGGCGGCCCGTACAGACCAAACACAACGTACCAAGTAAGGTATGAGCTTCTTTACCAATAACTAAAAACAAACACCATGAACACCATCATTGAAATTCTGACCATGATTAGCGCGGTTATTTTACTGCTGCTACGTTTCCTCCCGCAACTCGGCAACATCTTAGGCGTGTAGGTATGTTGATACTCATAGCATCATTGGCAGTGGGTGCCGTCGTTTTTTGGTTCGGCCTCTCTACGGGTAAAAGCCTCGCGGCACGTAACGTTGTTGAGGTCTCCGACACATACACCGCACCCGAAAAATTGCAAACACCGACGCAATTGTACAACGCTTGCGCCGTGAAAATCGCCAACGAAATTCGCGAATCCGGTGCGCTGAAAGTCGTACCGCTGGAAGGTAACACATACCGCGTAACGTTGCGCGTGGTTAAATGAAAAACAAAACGCCGGTACAATTAACGTACCGGCGTTTTGTTTATTGCGGCGAGCCGAACCGCTTTGCTGTTTCTTGTTTTCGTTGCAAAACCGTTAGTATCTTTTCGTCTATCGTGTTCCGCGCAACGAGGTGAACAATACTCACTGTGTCCGTTTGGCCGCGCCGGTGTAGACGTTTATTTAGCTGGCTGTACAACTCGGCGTCATATGTGAGACTAAGCCAAACGAGCAACGAGCCACCCGTTTGTAAATTTAACCCGTGTCCAATACTTGCGGGGTGAACCAACGCGGTTTCAATCTTCTTTGCGTTCCAATCGGCAATATCTTGGGCGGTCTCAAGCCGCCTCGCCCCTTTTATCTGCTTCATAACCTCTCTACATTCGCTTAAAAAGGAATAGGCGACCAGCATCCCACCTGTATACGATTCTCGGAGACTTATCAAAGCCTCCATTTTAGCTTGATGCACAAGGGAATAGGCGTCCCGCTTGTCGTCTGTGTACATACAGCCGCTTGCAAACTGCCTCAATTTCATTCCTAACGCGCTGGAGCTGAAGGATATAATATCCTCATAAACCGCTGTCGCGGCGAATCGGTGGTAGGCTGCGGCGGCGTTTGGCGGCATATCAACTACAAGGTCTTTGTACAGGATGTCGGGCAGTTTTACGTTGTCTTTCACGACGTAGATAAGCGGCTTGGCGTCCCTCATTAGCTGAGGTACGGCCAACGGGTTTACCTCGTAAGTGGAGACAACCGCGTTCACTTTATACTTTAGTCGCATATAGCGGGTGCGGAACTCCGTGAGCGTTTTGCCCAACGCCCCGCCGCCGTCTAATAAAAACAATTGGTGCCACAAACCCTCATAGCCGTTGTGGACGGGCGTACCGGACAGTTCGATGCGGCGCGGTACGGCGTTACAGATGCGGCGCGCCTGTTTACTGCGCAACGATTTTTTGTGTTTAAACAACGTACTTTCGTCTATCACAACAACGTCCCAACATTTGTGCGGCAGTTCGTCTATGCGTGTTACGCTGCATACGGCGATACGGTGCGGCGCCGGTTCGACGAGAAATAACTTAACGTCCAACCCCGTCTCGCAGTAGCGTATGTTTAGGGGTATGTCGAATTTCTCCGCCTCTTGCTCCCACACGCTCATGGCGACACGTTTCGGCGCAATGACCAACACGTTTTGCAATTTTTCGCGCACAATGAGTGCGGAGAGTGCCACAAGCGTAGACAGCGTTTTCCCCGCGCCCATCGGCGCGACGATTAGCAGATGTTTACGCGCAAGGATTTCGCGTACCATCGCGGTTTGGTATTCGTCTAAATCAAACATTGTAAGTTTCGTAACCGTGAATGTATAAGTCGTAATAATCTTTAATTGGCACGTCAAGCACGTAAGTCTTTACGCCGTGCGTCCGCAACATTTTGTGAAACAAGAGTTGTGCTTCGGAGCATTTTTCGCCCGTTGCTTTTATCTCGACGTAAAACGTCCTGCCGTGCGTCGTATGCACAAGGTAGTCCGGCATACCCTTGTTAGTAAGCGGGTGGCATTTGAACACCAAGTACCCTTTTTGTCTTACGCGATGGCGAAACGACTGCGCCACCGATTTTTCGCTAAAATGTTTCATACTCTTTTAATTGGTTTTTTAAAGCGTTTCGGCGAATCGTATACGCGGAGCTTTCGCCGATGTTTAATTGCTCCGCTATTTTCGTCGGCGTCCAACCGCGTTGCACAAGCACCTCAGCGGCTAACCGTCGCGCCGTTTTGTAGGCAAACGGTAAGAACGATTGCCAAAAGCCGTATGTTGCAAATTCGGTGTGTAACGTGTCTACCACCACAAAATACTCTATGCGTTTCTGCAATTCTGCAACGGGTTCTTTTTTACGGTCGTAGCACAAGTAACGTACCGTGTGTTCGGGCAGACCGACCAACGCTGCAAAAGTCAGCGTTTCGTCGTATGGGTTGTCGCCGATAAGTTGCTCGCACGTCCACGCGACGCACGACAGTTCATTGATGTTGAACAGGCGGAGGGTCAGCGTTTCGTCGCAACCCCACTTAGTCGCCGTTTGGTTAAATAATTCGTAAGTTGTCATTTCTTTGTCTTTTTAATCGGCTTTCGTTTCCACACCATCATACTACCGTAAACACCAAAGCGTTTCTTCTCGCCCGTCTGCTCGAACAGACCGGTGCGTCGAATCGCGTCTGCGACTTTGCGACCCACCACTACGCCCAACTCTTTTCTTTCATAACGGAAAAACTCCCGCGCCACCTCCGGCGTACAGATATAGTCTCGCGGCTCGCCGTCCCACATTGGTCGTCCGTGTTCCCAATAATGGACGTGCGCGACCGTGTCTTGGTCGTACCAATCGGGAGGTATGGGCATATTTAGATAATCTTCCAACGCACCCAACTCTGAATCTTCCGCTTTGTGGAGCGCACGTAATTGACGCGCCTCTTGTTCGGCTTCGGGTGATAACACGGGCAACACCCCGTCTAAATAATGATGTACAGCTTCTGCCCAATATAAGTCCACAAGGTCGAGAAACTCGTCGGAATGAACGTCTATTTTAACGCCGTCGCGACTGCACATCAAACCCCACCAACGTCTACCCTCCTCCGACGGGTCGTCAAGAAAAATGACGTCATTCGATGAGGCAATGAAAACACATTGACGTTTATACGTTTTTGTGTAACGCAAGTATGCGGAACGGTATCTATCTTCGCCTTTCGTTACAAACGCTTTTCTGTTGTTCGTGCTGCGCGTTTGTACGCCCGTAAGTTCGGGTATTTCCATTATCCACACGCCGCGTAGCTGCTCATACGCTTCTTTGCTGCCGACAAACGTGTAGAACGTGTCGGAACGCCACAACTTTGCCATTCGGCGAATAAAACGCGACTTGCCCAACCCCTCTTCCGACACCAAAACGGGTATGTAGTCCATTTTGGACGCAGGTATGAACACGCGCCGCACCGCTCCGACAAAAAACTTCAAGCCAACCTCCCGTGCGTACAAAGTGTCCGCAACGCCGAAGCAGTCAATAAAGATGCGTTCTAAGCGCGGTATTTTATCCCACTCCAAAGTTGAGAGGTAATCGCGTATCGGATGGAACGAGTTTTTGTGGTTTGTGATGTTTAAAGCGTCTTGCAGCACGGGACGCGAATCGAACCCGTACTTTTGTTCAAAGTAATAACGCAAATAGCTCTCATCGGTATCGGTCATTTCATCATACGTTTGGATGTTTCTACAATCTTCGTCCGTTGTCCTTACGTCCAAGCTGCGCCACTCCGGTGAACTTTTCAACACGGGCATATCGGAAAATAAATCATACCCAAACACCCCCGCAACGTCGGGGTCGTATTGTAGGATACATTCCGCGTTCCCGATTGACTTTATTAGCTGTCCGTTTTTGTCCACTACCAAACGCTCATTCAGTATGATACGGGCGTGTTCGTCCTCCATCGCATCGACGGTTAGACGGTGCGGCCTCCCGCTGTCGGGCTTAATGCCCAACCCCTCGCAAAACGCGGCCATCGCCGCCTCGCCCTCTCGCCCCTCTCCATATTTGTACAAACGTACCGCGTCGTAGGCGTTGTGACAACGTCCCGCATGCCTGTCCGAACCGTGATTCGAGTACAGATACGTGTCCTCGTAGATTACTCCGCCGTTTGTCGTGGACGCACCGGCTAATGTGTAACGTCCACCCTGCCCTTTCGCCCATATTTCACCGAGATGTAAGTCCATCGCAGCGCGTATCGAAAATTTCGCGCAGAACGCGCCGACTAACCCAGCTTTGAATTTTGGGTTTTGTATCTTTATATTTTTCGGGACGTTTATATCTGACAAATCCCGCCAATTCGGGTACGTCTCAAACAACTCGGCCGTCCGCAACGCCTCTCCTTGTTTGCTTTCAAAAAAATATTCGGCGTCTTTCGGCGCAGCGGGTAAGAACATTACGCGGTTCGGGTCAAACGTAACCGCGTCCAGCGGTAAATTCACTTGTCGATAGATTATACGCAGCAACGCCCCGTATTCGTCGGGGGCGACTTGCGCGTCCATCGGCGCGATGACACGATAACGTGGTTTTTCTTTTGTGGAACTACACGTCGAGTGTATAATATACGTTTTGCCTTTTAACCAACTTCGTATGTCGTCCAACGTAGTGGCTGTTGGTTCGTCAATGTCCAATGTTAAGAGACGCCGCCACAAAACGGTACGTTTATCAGTTTTTCCACCGATAAAAAAGCCAACGTCTTTTCGCTCGTCGCGTTGCGACTTGGACAGCTTCCAAAATTCCTCTGTTGTTACGTCTAAGTACGTAACGGAGCGTAGGCGCGACACGACCGCGTCCCACTCCCACATTTCAAGTCTCGGCGACTTTGCCGTCCGATTTGCTCCAAGTGTTATTTCGTACACCATACCCTATTTGTAATAACGGTCGGCGGTAAACCCGTTGCCTTTTATTAGTAAACCTCGCGCCCATTTTATTGGTCGGCTCATCGCCTCCAAAACGTCTGGCAAAACGTCCGTATCTGAGTAATACCACAACTCATCATGCACCGTCCCGACGTATGTGAAATCGGCGGTACGTTTCATGACCTCAACGATTACGTCCCGCGCAACCGCTTGTGTTACATTTTCGAGCAACGTACCACCCCAAATTTTCTCGCGTTGCGGATGCTCGCCGCCTTGTGAATAATCAAGGTACGACAAACCGTTGTCTGATTGTGCTACGTTGCGGTAAAACAACGCCCTTCCGCTTGGTAAGTGGATAGCCATATTGCGCCCGTCGAAACGGAACGGCATTGGGAAAGGTGGTAAGTTTAACGCTACGCTCACGTTTTGGATGGCAGAGACAAAAGCGTTCTCCAGCATCCTCCACAAACGACATATCTCCGGATTGGCGGAACGCCATTTCGTTACGATTTCGCGCATCTGAACCTCTCCACGCTCGCGGTATAAGTCGGGAGCAACGCGCAGCAGCGCGTTATGGCCGCCGCCGTACCCTAACCCTAACTCGGCGCACTTACCGACGTGTCGGTATGGGCTGTTTTTATCTACGTTTTGCACGTGAAACATACGCTCCGCGCTCCGTGCGTAAATATCTACACCCTCTGCAAACGCATCGAGCCTCCACTTGCAACCGCTTAACCACGCGACGATTCGCGCTTCGATTTGCGACAAGTCGGCACACGTCAGCCTAAACCTGCTCGGCGCTTTGACGCACAAACGTAGGTGCTGGCGCAAATGGTCGTAGTCGCGCACCTCGTCGAGGTTAGCGTTTACCTCAGACGTGATACGTGCGAGGTTCTGCAACTGCACGCCCCTGCTACTCCACCGTCCCGTATGTGCGCCGTAACCTACAAATTCGCCGCGCAACCTGCCGTCTGAGCAGATGCGTTGTCGGGCTTTTTTGATTTTAGAGAACGACGAGCCGCTCGCTTGGTCGCGTAAATCCAACAACGGATGCGTTACGCCGCCGCGCTCGTTTTTATTCAACGATTCGAGTTGTACGCCCTCTTTTATCAGCGCGTTTTTCACTTGAACGTGGGAACGTAGATTCGCAACGCCGTACAGACGTAACGCCTCCGCGCTTGCGTTCTCCTCGTAAGCAGTGGCCCGCTGGCCTATTCTTTCTGCTAAGTCGGTATCCCAAACTACGCCTTCAAAATTCATTCTGAGCGTTGCTCGCATAACAAATAACTCGTCGGTCGGTAGCGGGGCCATTCGCACATAACAGTCGCGCATCGACTCTACGTCCGCCGCCGCGTATTCTTTAAACTCCTCCCACTCATTCGGATGCTCTTTTGGGTTGTTGAACGTAACACCGTCAAGCGTTTTGACGGAGCGCGAAAAGAAATTCAGCTGCTCCTGTGATTTTTTACCGCGCACCCCCAACACTTTTGTGAGGTGGGATAATTTACGCGGGTAGCCGAAATACGCTGCTTGGTACGCCGTGTCGAACCATTGTGATTCGTCTACGTCCACGCCCAGCACGTACTTGCATACCGCCATGTCAAATTCGGCGTTGTGTGCGATTTTTAAAACGGCGGGGTCGGCCAATAATCTTAACAACAAACCGCTCATTTCGTCAGTTACCACGACCCCGCCGCAATACGCATACGCGCACAACAACATTTCTGTCGATTCGTCCATGCAGTAACGGTGTGCGCCTACTTTCTGCACGTCCAAGAGACTTCGCGTCTCAAAGTCGATGTAGAGTATATCCATAATAGTTTAATTTGCGATACGTAGCGCGGTCAGATGCTACGTACCTGTGGAGCGATGCGGACGCTCCGCGCCGTTTAAGTAGAGAAAACGAAATAGCGTTTATGCGTGAAACGTATCTTTCGCGGCTTGCTCCAGCGTATTAAGTAGTAATTAAAGAAACGTACACCTAAATACACCCCCATGCGGTACCCGCAACGACTAAGTCGCCGCACCGGTGCGATGGGTAGCGCGAAGCGCGAGGTCTCAAGCGTCAGACTACTCATAACCCTCGATGTCAATGTAATCATCCACGTTGTGGCTCATGCCGCCGATGCGCTCGCCCTCCCTAACGCGCATAAGCGCATGGAGGTTACAACCTATACCTTGCGCCGTTGCGTTGCAGTACGTCCAAAATGACACGTTTGCAAACACATAGTCACCGCTGACCAACTCTTCGTCGGAAATGTTTTCTATCTGCACGTTTGCCAAGTTCACGCCGTTTAGGATAACGCGCTTTTGCATGTCGGTCACAATCGGGCGGATGTTTTTTGATGCCACTTTAAGCACCATGTAGTTGCGAAACGCTTCGCACTCAGTATTTTCGTAGAAAACCTCCCCATCAACGAAGCAATTGTTCTTTGGGTTAATACTCGCTGCGCTCTTTGGTTTAAAACCTTTTGCTTGCAGCTCTTGGAACGCTTTGTCGTAAGCCTCTTTGACTTGGTTCATTTTGTCCACGTCGTCCTTTGGAATGAGGATAAGACCGTTGTACTTTGGTACAGACGTAGATAGGGGGTCTGCGCCTTTAATACTGCGTTTTTCAAATAGACCTTCTACATAGGCTACGCGGCACGTTGGTGCGCCTTTAATTTGGAAATTTTGCATAATTTAATTTGTTTAGTTGTGAAAAAAGT
>Ga0131853_10014745_pt1 | contig 14313 bp, 9 predicted proteins | sample TergutLab28metaG_FD_92764 | JGI IMG/M metagenome (GOLD analysis project Ga0131853, IMG submission 92764) | Labiotermes labralis P1 segment gut microbial communities from Petit-Saut dam, French Guiana - Lab288 P1 (version 2) (version 2) | ecosystem: Host-associated > Arthropoda: Insects >... | reverse complement strand
TAAATTCAAATTAAAGGTAATTTCACGAAGTTAACTTTACATTCGTACTTTAAATGTATCATGTATTATGCTGGTTTATTATTTTGTTCCATTTATTGTCAGTAATCGTTACCTTCTATTCCGTAACCGTCCAAAATCGGACACATGTTTATATGAACTTGTTTGATCACAAAGACCTAGGAAATCACCTCCTGCAGTTATGCCCTAAAGTCGTGAAACACCCTGTATATACACCTACACTGCCAGCTTCTAGTGAGTGCATTTCCATGAACACCTTGTGTATGCCTATTATGTAAAGGTAAAGCAGTCCTGTTACAGGCCTGGAGTGGCCCACAGGGTTCCAGGAAGTTAAGGTTCCCAGATTTCATGACAACAGCACAGCATGGTGGTAAGGTTGTCAGCCTTACGCACCAGCCGCCTTTACGCCAAGGAAATGCTCCTGGTACTCATTTCTGTTAGAGGCTGAGTCGACCCCAGGGCCATAGTGCAATTGGAAGGAACACCTGTTATGTATCTCCCATAATTTACAAGACAGGCAATATATATATATATATATATATATACATAACAATGAGGTATGGCTGTGTAAAATGTGTTGGTGTGGAAAAGCAGCAAGTATTACATATTCTGAGTGTCTGTAGCCTGAGTTTTCTAGCATGTGATGTCCATGCATTGCACTACACTGTCACCTATGGCCTGTTTGGTTCAAACATATATTTTCACATTATCTCATAAATGGCACATTTTCAGAAAAAAATGGACTGAGCATAAAATTTTTCACTTTTCTCTACAACTTCTGTTTGCAATATTCCTCATTCTAAGAAGAATTCAGTGAGATACCATAAATGTACATATATATATTGGTCTTCATGTAAAATACCCGCTATTCTCATAAGATTTCACTGAAACTTGAATTTGCTTGAAAGATTATCAAAATATATTCAAATATCAAATTTAAAAAAAAAAATTGTCTACTGGGAGCCAAGCTGTTCCATGCAGACAAACTGACACAACAAAGCTAGTAGTCACTTTTTGCAATTTTGCGAACCAGCCTAAAAAGCATAACAGTGGGGAGCTTATATAGTCAACTGCTTCATAATGGAAGTTAGAGTCACTTGATTTAAATGTGGTACGCTATCAACAGATATTCAAAACTTTCCAATTTGTAACATTATCATTCTTTCTTGAGCTAAAATCAAACATGCATTATGTACAATTTCTAATAACTGCCTATGCACATTTTATGTGGATGTACTGTGTGTGTGTGTAAGAAGCTGATTGAGAAACAATATCATACCCCTCATCATCAATAATCAAGATGTCCAGCTGCATAAAGGATCTGCTCATAGAATACACAAACCCACTCACAGTTTTACTGCTGTGTAACATCTGATGACAGCTACTGCTCTGCGGTACTCACTCTGCATGTAATAAAGTCCCGCACAACCTACTCACGCCAACGATGACCACACTGGTGATTACAACATTTATAAAAAGTGGTCATTGGTTCATCAGCTGAACGTGTTTGAATCTGCATAAAGTAAGCTCTGGGATGGAAGCATTTGGGGCACCTTTCTTCAGTTGAATCGACATTATCCCAAGCAGCAGGACCTCCCAAAACATCATCTACTTCCTTCAGCTTTGGGTAAACCCGAGTACCCATACGCTGGGAAATGTTGTACACATAGGGGCAGGTACTGCAAGCGAATCTCAAACAGTTCAACCCTTCTTCAACGGCAAGAACATTAGCACAAGTTGGACAAAACATTAACATTATTGAAGAATTAAAATAACATTCATTGTAAATGCAAATTAACCAAACTGTAGAAATCCCTGCTAGTTTTATATGTACTTGGTAGAAATGTAAAACCTTAAAACATTTTCCTTATTGTAAAAATAATAAAATGTACTACTTCAGTTAAAAGCCAAGTCTCATCAGTTCTGTTATTACATTAATATACACACTTCAAAATTAATATAATATGTAATGGAACAAATAAATGGCAAATGCTGCAAAATAAAAACATATGAATGTAAAAATAAACATAAATGAATATATGGAAATGCTGAAATAATAACCTAGAGAAACGGAATTGAATTATGTTAGAAGACAGAAGTTGCACAACACGCAAAAGAATGTGTACACTTATCAGTCATTATGATAGAATTTTAAATTTGGTGAAATAAGCATTCGCCTTTTATCCAAGAACGGGCTGATACCATCACGGCAGTGGTACCGCCGTTCAATCACCTTATCAAAGAAGCGGCTTAATTTAACAGCAGAGCTTGATCCAGCTGCCAATGAACGTACTTGTCGGCAATCCTGTTAACAAAAAAAAGCCACCTTCTCAAACAGGAATAAAATATTATATAGTACAACATGATAGATAATGTGCAACATCTAAAACTTGTATCACAAATGTCTGGGGCACTAATTACAAAATATATTTTGTCTCATAACAAAAAATGAAGGAAAATGAAAACTTGTCTCTCATACAAAGATCTTCAGGGTCCTTGGATTTTCACCATAAGTTGTACTTACTGCAATTACTTAGTAAAGTAACACACACTACAAGAAAGTAACAACAAAAGTACAATACCAGAATAATTTCATCTGCACCACACTCTTCTGCAAATGTAGATGATCTTCGATGGGAGCGTGTCCTCACTTCTTCTGACAGGTCAGACTTTGTTCCAATAACAAGAATTGGAATCTGAACATACAAAATATGTACCACACATGTTCAGTACAAAAAAGCATTTATCTGCACTAAGGGATCAATACCATTTCACAGTACAAGACAAGACAAGATCAAAATCATTAGTATTATTTATGTTATTGTTTAGTGTAACACTTCCAGTTAAACATGCCAATAATAAACCACAAATGCAAGTCAATGTGTAGATCATCTGTATATCGTGTTCACACTACACTCTGTGGCACTTATTCATTAACAGGTCACCAAACTAATCACAAGGAACTCAACAACTGAACCTCGAATGCGTTAACATCAGTTTTCAAAACAAATTATGATTTTCTTGGAGGAGTTTACAGTGTGTAGTAAAAGTGTGTTCCGAATGTTCTGGAGGAACATACTGCCTCATATAAAGGGTGAACGAAAGTAGTTGAGGCGGATGGTTCAGAAATTGGGAGGAATGAATGTGGCAGTTACAGAGGCATGTTTGAGGAAATTTTGACCACCCACAGCTACAGAGGAAAGAAAAAAAGGAAGAAAAAAAGAAATGAGGCGGAAGGGAGGAAGGAGGGAGGATGGAGGGGAGGGAGGGAGGGTGGGAGGGGTAGAAAGGAAGGAAGGGGATAGGGCTCATATTAAGCTGACAGCAGTTGACAGTTTCAAGAATCACTCTCTTTAGGGCCAATAGTGGGAGATGCGCACACACACACACACATACATACGCATACACACACGTGTAATGCAAAGGTAAAGTAATCCCTGTTACAGAACGGGACAGGCTGTGAGGTTTCCAGGAGGCTGAGGCTCCCAGATTTCAAGACAATCGGCACATGAAGGCAGTAAGGTTGTCAGCCCTAGGCACCAGCCGCCTTAACCCCAGAAAATATTCCTGGTACTCATTTCTGTTAGAGGCCGAGTTGACCCCAGGGCCACAGCACAGCCGGAAGGATAATGTCAATGAAAAATTCCAATGACACCATCTGGAATTGAACCCTCAACCTTCTGGCTTTTAACGCAGTTTCTCAACCAAGTGCACCACTGTGTGCCACACACAAGTGCGTGGTAAACCTTACTCATTCCATGTTGATGCTAGAGTGAGCTGGTGTTACATCAGCAGGGAAAGTCTCTTTCATTTGTAGAGAATGTCTGGCACCCTTTTTCTTCCACATGGCAATGAAACACTTGCAAACAATCAACCTGATATTCAGTATCTTGTATAAATTTCATATAGTGAAGTTTTCACATATGTATACCAGAATTTTAAATGGGTGTACATATGTGTAGGTATTACCTACTTAGTTCCCACATGCTCCCATTCAACTATATTTCCAACACAAGGCAGGTAGGAAGAAACTTCCAAGCCCACACCAAAATAATTTAATTTATGTTATGTATTGGTCATTGCCCCAGGTTTTTATACTGATCTGTAGCATCTAATCACTTCTGAAGAGCCATATCGACCCCAGATCAACTTAACTGCATCGTGCAAAGAACTGCAATATGTACACAAACATATTACCTGTGTTGACCCAACAAACTGTTCAGGATCAAAGTCGTCAAAACCGGAATTTCGCAACTGTGAACTTGTGTCCTTACTTATGACCTCAGCCAGCCACTTCTGCAGATTCTGCTGGGACTTCCGATTTGTAAGATCATGGACTAAAATGATACCTACAAAATAACAGCAACATACGAGGAGAAGGTGTAAACAAGCTGATACAAAGTGATATCACACTAACCTGAATGTACAATTTTTTCCACAATTCATTATCTGAAAAATGCATGGTTGCCTTATAATCATGTACAAAGTTAAACATGTTCTATACATGTGTTTTCCCGAATGATGAAGATTGTGAAGGGTGGTCATTATCTTCTTCTTCACTGGTATATGGTCCTCACAGTTAAACCAGTGCCTCCTTCCTAATGGTAGCCCATACAAATCTGCCTTCTGATTTCTTCCTCTATCTCTTAACACCCAAGAATTTCATTTTCAATATAATTTAGCCAGCTTAAGTCTGGTCTTCCTGCTTTTCTTCTTCCATCTGGTTTCCCCAGAAATACTTTCTTTACAGTCTTATCATCAGACCTTCTGATCAATGACCAGCCCATTCAGTATTCTTACTTTTCTTGTTGTTACAATACTTGGTTTTCTAAACATAACTTGCAATTCATCATTAGTTCAGATTCTCTAGCCACACTGATCTTTCATTGGACCCTACATCTTGCTTAGTACATTTTGCTCCCACGTTTCAAGGAATAATTTCATTTGCACTGTCAGTGCCCATGTTTCACAACCATATAACACTATATGATAATTAATGTAGTATATATTTTTAGTTTTGTGTGTGTTGATACATATCTTGGTTTCATAATTTTTGAGAGCCTGATAAAATTGATTCCTTGCTGTTATGTTTACTAAGGCATCTTTCCCACAATCACTGTCACAGGTAACCAGTGAACCCAAAAATTTAAATTCAGATATTTCTGTATAGTAATGAAGTGCTTGTTGAACTGGGTTTTCATCAAAGAAAAAGGACAACTGACAACACATGCTTCCAAAATACTAGGTGCCACAAGTTACCTAGGTGCCATGGTGACCTAATGCCTGGGATCTGTCAGGCCCTGGTCCAGACCAACACACAATGTGTACCACATGCCTACACTCCCTTACAAAATACACAATGTAAATTACAAGATTAACATAGTAAAAAAGTTTTGTCTCTCACCATTTGGAAAGAGTTCAAGGGTGGGACATCTGTTTATATGCCATTCCTGTAACATATGGGCATACATGAAACACTGGACACCTGTTCAATGAGATGACTACTGTCCACTGACTGGGACAGAACCTCTACAAGGTGATGGACAACTCTGAGACAGACAAGGGTGTTGACTGTAAGGTAGACTGGCTGGAGTGACCATTAGCAAATCTCCTATCCCACACAAATCCTGCACATGCACATTTATCACATTCCTAGCAGGGATTTTCTCCTGCCAGTATAGTGCAGTTGATAATGATAAAATAGAAGACTCTCAGTCACAGTTAAAAATGCTTATAATATACATAAATAATTGGGTTACAACATGTGTCAGTTGGAACGGCCACCGTCAGGTACTACAGAATACCAAACATATTTAGAAGGATTACAGCAGGTTTCAGTTTCCACTGAAAATAAGATCTCATATTACAATTGAACATGTGATTTAATTTAAGAGGGCTGTATAGTTATGTAGCCTTGGATTTACAGCAAGGTAATATGTGGGAGTAATACCTGGGAGGATATAATCAGGTTAAATGCTAATTAGATAACAAGTATACTGAAGGATGCTTGGGATTTAAATAGTCTTGAATGGCAATTTGGTGAGTGTTCTTATGTTGTGAGTGGTTTGTAGATAAGAGATTTGTTATTCATTTTAAGTGCTGACTGGATGGTGAATATTTAGCAGGAAGGTGGGGTTATATATGTATTGCTGGTTTAGAGATGTTCCAATTTTTGCAAATAACAAGCATGATTAATTGAGAAAAATGTGTTGAATAAATATTCCGATTCAGACTGCATGGTCTTGTACTGGTGAAGAGCTGTGTGAGTTGATAAGGTGAATGTCTGTTCTGGCTGAAACATGTTGCAAACAAATTATATGAATACATTACAAATATTTTTCGTTGTGACTGAGAGTGTTCTACTCTATCATTGTTTATTATCACTATGGGATGAATAAAGTTAAGACTGCAGTTGAGTTAGCCAACTTACAACAATTCCTCATGTTAATTAATTAATTATGCTATTTTAAATGAATGTATTTATGGTTCATTTATCAATGATGGCAACAGCTCAGATAATAGAGAAGGGGTGGCCAGCTAGACAAGGATCACGATCTGCACTTTAGAAGGTAACTTATGCAAGAGCCATAAATTAATAAAATAGAACACTATTTCTTTACCTTTTCCTATTTCTGTTCACCTGCCTACAATGAGTTATTTTCAGTCAGTTATGTACCTCTGGGCATTAGAAAATTTTTTGAAACAGCATGCACATTTAGCCTCATGTGCACATGAACCAGCAGAATGTTATCTGTTACAGGCAATTTGTGTGTGGCACACCAGTGATGTGCATAAGCTACACTGTGCCCACCCCTGTAACACAATATTTAATGTTGGGGTTATTAGTAGCAAATTGGAAATGATGTGGCAGATTGTGACTGTGGTCTAAATTTAGATAACATCCTGGTATTGGTCTGGCAGGACTGCAGAATACCACAAAACTTGTCAGCCAGGATAGCTGGTCCCCAGAAACAGCTTCAAATATGGGGGCCTCCCAGATGATACAGTACAGTATCCCAAATAGTCAGAGACATTAAAACTGAAAGGATGCTATCAAGGCCTATTTCACAGTATCACTCTAATAACTGGCTGAGAGGATGGATGAAAATCATGACAGTCTTTGAGGATACGCCACTATCTGACACAATAAGGAGTGTACAGTGTGCTTGGTTGTTTGGTTAGAATTAAATTAAAATCCAAAATCAGAAAGAGAAACTTTTAACCACATTCAAACTTACTGCTAAACATAATTCATTGTAACCATATTGCTTCTTTTTCAATGCCTAGAAATTACAAAAACTAATTACAGACTAATATAAACATCTCACCATGAGTTGGATTGTAGAAAACAGAACGAGTATTTCTGTGACTGCTGCTTCCACCAATATCCCAAAGCTCAACAAAATATGTCTTCTGATCAGGAGTTCCTTCCTTGTATTCATGAAGTTTCACTTCCACTGAACATCCAACTGTCCAAGATGGATTGCTAATAGGCTTATGATGACATATCAAATATGTAAGCGACGATTTTCCAACGCCTAATATAAAAAATACAAAGTAATAAGGACAACAAACTGTAGGCCTTACACATTATCAGACCTCAAATGAATATGGAGACCTAAACATAATTCCACACATTCATGTGGATCCTTCAGCACTAGTCTGTGTCATGTGATCCCCCCTGCATTAAAGAACGCATACTTATCCCAGTTAATACAGAAAAGCACAAACTGATTGACCTCAAGTCTTTTTTGTGATATATCTGCCATAAATAACAAGGCTTTTTTTAAAGCGTTCTGTGGTTGCAAACTGTCAGTTATTTCGTGTTTAACCTGCTAATAATGCTGCCATTATCAGAAAGAGATCATAATCGCAACCTTTAAAATACAGCTTGTATGTCAACCATGCACCTAAATATATGAACACGCATATCATCAAAGTCGATTAACCTAAAGCAAACAGACCTGTAAAAATGGATTCTACAACTGTCTAGACGCAGTACGCCACAGAACGTCTCAAACCGGATTCCGTGGTGTTATTTAACCTATCATTACGGTTACTGTCTTCAGTTAAATATCACCAGACTTGTTAAACTTTAAGAGCTCAAAATCGCAACCACAAAAAAGGCCCATATTTATCATAATTCTTCAAAAAGAACCATGTACTACTTTTCGGAAGAGAACAAAAGCAGTCTGAAGATTCTAGTTTTCTTGGATAGTACAGCGTGTTACTGGGAAACTCTTAACCTCTAAGGATACACCGTTTACAACCCCAACACAGAACTCTTTAGCGTACTACTGGAAGAGCCTCCAATGTCGCACAAACTAGCTGTTTAATTACATAATTTTATAATTAATCGGAATAGTTTCACTTTACTTGGAAACTGAACATCGTATTGTTTAACACACCCGAATCTCCAAGAACAATAACTTTCACTTTATCAAACGCAGCCATTCAGCATTCCGAAATTTGATACCACCGTACACAAAATACTACATGCCCACCTTATGTCACAGACCAGTGCACGGATTAGATGACGAGATACGACGTGAAGTAACCCGTGATAGCAGGTATGAGAATGTAAATGTTGCTATATTTAAAGCGGTATAAAGTGGTGTATTACACTCTGGTATTAGATTTCACTGAGAAGCAGTATTGATAACATTCAGTCGTAGTAATAATAATATAAATGTGTTGATGCTGTTATTTGTGGTTGATAAGCTGCATTTACAAAGGACTTTAGTTAAGAGTTTATAATACATTTCAAGTTGTAGGTTAGGTTTGTGTGAAACCCGAAGCAGTCTTGTAGGTAAATGTAAGATCATAGCATTTGTGTTTTCTTAAGAAGGTGCCCAGTATTCACTATATTGTCACTCGGTTGTGTGTTTAGGTCTGATGAGTTACATCCAGGGATGGGTGAAGAAAGACTTGTCACCGAGGTTCCAAGTAGTCTCAAGCAACTTGCCCGCCTCGTTGTTCGAGGTTTCTATACTATCGAAGACGCATTAATTGTTGATATGCTGGTTCGGAATCCATGTGAGTACGTCTGTCAACGAATATTTTCTTTGAAGGTTTTGAGTATTATAAATACCAGGTATTTATCCCCCTTTCCAAACCACCTTCTTATTCGTATTGCTGTCTTCTGGGTGATTAAGGCGTGTAATGTATGGACAGACCAACGTTTCAGAGGAGGGTACTGCCTCCACCAGCAGCATTGAAATACAGTATTCTCGGTTAAGACACTGTGTAGTGTTAGGTAGTTACCAGTGTTTCCGAGACATGTACCATGTTTATCATGTTCATTCATATCCCATCAGTGACTAGACTGCTTATATAGATGCATGATAAAGTACTGTAAAGCTGCTTGTACAGACCTCCTGATGATGAACAATTAGTTGTTCAAAACATGTTGAGGATAATTTAATTGAATAAACTCACTGATGAGAAAAGTATGCATTTTGTTGGCCCTCTTTGCATATGTATATCATGAAGCACGGTTGAGAAAACGTCAAGTTCTCCTTCCATATTGTTGGTTTTTACACTGCCCTGCGTTTTTAAATCAAACAACTCTGATGACAGATTAATTAGTTTTTTGTTACTACAGTCTTCAGAGACAGAAACCTGCATGTATAGAGCAGATGTCAATCAGCTTGACATTTACAGAGAAATAAATAAAACATCATCTTAGTCAGCTTCTGTTATCTTCAGGTGGAATGAATGCCCACTAAGGGGTGCAGAACAGTTTAAGCCACAATACATTATTGATCCTTGATAGAATTATGTACAGCCAAAGCATAATTTTACTTCACAGATTTAAAGGTGTGAGTCCGTTTATGTAAATTCTGGAATAGTATCTCAAAGTAGGCATTTGTTTCCTTACACATCCTTTTCAATTCATCATCCTTCCATTTTACACTACATATTCTGAACTACTGATAGTGTCTTCAAATTACCATGATTGGTCCAAGTAGTAGGCTGTTGTAAGCACAGTAATGAACCTCTGGCTTTGGTAAAACACAAGGAATTGCCTGACCAACAGAATGAGTGGTGGCTTTCTTGAGAGAGACTTGTGACATGAGAACAAAGGTGTACTACTTCATACAATATGTCCCATCTTATTCACAGGGGCATTGTCTTAAGTCACATACTCAGATTTTTGGAACTAAGACAGAACAGGGGATGAAGTTACATCCCTTATACCACTCAAGTGTGTGCTTTTCTTCTTTCACCAGCACATCAGTACATGTACTGTCATCTGCACATTGCTGTGTGTTTATGTCTGAAGTTACGGAAACCATAATGCATGTCAGTTGATAACATGAATAGTGACAGTAATTTGTTTCTGTTACTGTAAGCCTAACCTTGGTAATGACTTCTTTCTGTCAAAACTAAATTGTAACCATGACTTGAGTTTCTGTTGCTGGTATGAAAAGTCAAAACCTATCCTTAGTGAAATATGTTTTGTTTTTATATGTTGGCAACTGTGTATTGAATTTCACTAATTATAGGTGTTACAGGATGATCCATTTTGATAACCCTAATGCAAAATCATAGAAATTCTCTCAGATTTGAGAAGGTAGTATGGCACAAACAATGTGTAAATGGTGACTGCATTAGCTTGTTCATTGGTTGATTAGTGAATGATTAGAATGGTCACTTGTATATATTTAGCAACACTATTTCAAAGTGTTAATTAATGATGCATGGTCAACAATTAAGTTCATCATGTATTCTGTGTTAATGTGAGATTATTTTTGTGATTGCAAGTGCAGGTGGATAAATTAGATGTCCCAACCACCCAGTGAGTCCCACCCACAAATGCCTAAGTTCATATTTTTGAAATGCTGTCCATAAATCTTCCTAAATTATGACTGGCATATTTTCCATCCCATATTTCTTAACCTAACCAGTTGTGCACCCTGTGATGTTACTGACTTACAGCTTACCTGTGAAAAACTGGTACTTAATTTTGGATGTGTGTGTGTTTGTGTGCCAATAGGTTTGTTTTGTATTCTTTCAGGTATGAAAGAGGATGACATTTGTGAACTTCTGAAATTTGAAAGGAAAATGCTAAGAGCACGTATATCAACTCTGCGCAATGACAAATTCATACAAGTACGACTTAAAATGGAAACTGGCATGGATGGTAAAGCTCAGAAAGTGAATTATTATTTCATTAATTATAAGGTACGAACCCATATCTTAGTCTAAACAGTACTGAACACTGCATAATTTTTTGGTGAGCTTTCTTATGTAATGTCAAATCCCAGCTGGTAATATTGATACTAAAACAATACATTTACATTTTCCAGACATTCGTCAATGTTGTAAAATACAAATTAGATCTAATGAGGAAGAGAATGGAGACTGAAGAACGTGATGCGACTAGTAGGGCAAGTTTCAAATGTCCATCATGTTGCAAAACATTCACAGACCTTGAGGTAATACACTTTACAAAACTTATCCAATTCCTGTTAAATGTAGCTGACATATTATGATCAACTGCAGTCCTGTCATGTGTTGGTAAAAAAGGCTGACAGTCAGGATTCAGGTCTTCTGGGATGTGATGTCTTCGTCTTCTCTGGGTTCAGGTGTTCAAGAAGAATGCCAAATGCAGGAGAGACTTGTAGATACATAGGTGTGTTGCTCTGGTTGGTGAAGGCTATGAAGGAAAGGCAAGGCAGTCAGGAGAGTTGTGCATGGGGCCTGGTGTGTGGGAGGGGGGCAGGCCCTGCAGAGGATCGTACATGTCCATTGATGGGGTTAACACCAACCAGTAACTGACATGGGGAGCAGATGATTATAAATTTCAAGGGCCCTTCCCATTTGGCTAACCATTCTTGCATAGAGTTCACCAGTTGGCTGCAACTGTGTCCCATGTTTGGCACTTTTCATGGATGGCTCAACACTTGAAGATGAAGGCACTGAATTCATTTGGATTTTCGTGAGACATTAACCCAGGAAGAAAAAATAACATCCCAGAAGAACTGAAAACTCAATAAATCCAGTGTGGAAAGCCTAAAGCTGTTGCTTAGTAACATATTTACAGGCTGACCAATTGTTTGACTTTTCAACACAAGAGTTCCATTGCACATTTTGTCGAGAAGTGGTAGAAGAGGACCAGTCAGCTTTACCTAAAAAGGACTCCAGACTGTTGCTAGCGAAATTTAATGAGCAACTTGAACCCTTATATGTGTTACTGAGGGAGGTTGAAGGCATCAAATTGGCACCAGAAATTCTGGAACCGGAACCTGTTGATCTCAGTACAATACGAGGGTGGGTATCCTTGCTTATGATTGATGATGGTAAGTGAAACATGAGACCCCCACTGTGTAGAGCTGTAGGCACAGCACATCATTAGCATAAGTGAGACTGTACTCTGTGTGTTAGACTGGGCAATGTGTTGAAAAGTGACTCAGCTGTACCAAACCCATCTTCAGTAAGTTAATGAAACATTCTTGGGCAGACACCTGTGTTAAGATTCTCCACTGTTTGAGCAACTAACTCCCTTCCCATCTTCAGGGTGTTGCTGATTGCAGTAGCACCAAAACTGATAACTAGGTGTCATACTGTGTGCTGTGTGTATCTCTCTTTGGCCTTGGCATGGAATGGAATGTGACCCCTCTGGTTACTGGGAGGAGTCACGAGGTTGTTGCACTCTACACAACCAACAATAGACAGCCCAGGCCAAGTGCAATGACCTTTGGACTCCTCCCACTAACCAGAGGGGTAACATTCCATTCCATGCCAAGGCCAAAGAGATATATACACAGCAAACAGTTGGACATTTAGTTATCAGTTTTGGTGCTACCAAACCATCAGCAGCATGCTGAAGATGGGGATTGAGTCAGTCCCTGAAACATCTGAGAATCATCACATTTTGATGCAGCTGTCTGCCTGACAACAGACATTTTCATTGAATTCTGTTGATGCGAAAGCTTCAAGACTTATTTAATTAAGTTAGTTGGTAAAAAATTTGTCTTTCATTTGATTTACCAGCATACTTAATGATTCTGTCAGTAGCTCAAGCTATATACAGCACTGAATGGTAGGGTAATTAGTCAGTCATGAACTGGAATGGGTATGAATGGAAGTGCTCATATCTAACTTGACTTAGGAACTTTTGGGAACAAGTCAGAAGCCATGCTAGTTTTTGTCATATACACAAAATGCCTCAAAGATCTTGAGCATCAGAGTTCCATATCACCATATATGTTTACATCTGTTTTACAAAGAACACCCTACCCTCAACTTTTACTTCTTATACACGATGTACAACATATAAAGCTCCAACTGTAATGAATAATTTAACATAGTGTTTTACACATAATTATTTTTGATGTGTATACTACCTAATGATGATACTACAGGAATCGAAACATGTAGGAATTTTTATGTTTCATGTTTTGTTAATGCAGTATAATTGTGAGAGACGAATTGTGCTTTGGGTGGTTGGCTTTTGTAAAATTATCATCAGTGCATGGATATTGAAGCATTAGCACTTCAGAAAACTTGCTTGCTAAAAGGTTAGATAATGTCATCTGTAATTTTATAGTTTATTGGGAAACAAAAACACACTCTACAGTTTCTTGGGACAAAATTACTGCATAATTTCAGTTTCGAAAACAAGAAACCACCAGCTGCATTGCGGCCAGCAGGTGATCGTTGGTCAGGTGACGCAACGAGAACAGAAGGTTTTGCAGTTGAGGAAACTCGTGTGGATGTTATGATTGGTGATGATGCTGCTAAGGACCAGACATCAGTCCGGAAAGAACGTCCAATTTGGATGACAGAAAGTACAATTATCACACAAGATGCTGTCATGGTAAGAATATAGATTAGGCCTGTTTTAATCATCAGTAGCCTGTTACTCAAAGAAAAACTTGGTGAGGTGTGTCCTGACTTTGTCATCCTTAAGTTCTTGTATTTTCTACATAGATCTTTAAAGAATATATGAATTTTGTTATGAGTTATTTCTATTGTAAGTGAAACAAAAGCAACATATCATAACATGAGTGGAAAGGATGTACTCCATAATGTTGTATGGGGTTTGATATGCAGTTTAAGCAAGCTTAAACTGCATATATACATACATATACATATATATATATATACAGGGTGTCCCAGGAGGAATGTGCCAGACTTTGGGAGAGTGTTCCGTATGTTAAAGTGTACCGATATAACCCAAAACACATATATCCAAAGTTGAACGGTTACGGAGATAATGGCCAGAGAAGTTTGAAACTTTGACAGCTGTTACACACTTATTGATTACCAAATACATATTAAAACTGG
>Ga0131853_10014744_pt1 | contig 14316 bp, 7 predicted proteins | sample TergutLab28metaG_FD_92764 | JGI IMG/M metagenome (GOLD analysis project Ga0131853, IMG submission 92764) | Labiotermes labralis P1 segment gut microbial communities from Petit-Saut dam, French Guiana - Lab288 P1 (version 2) (version 2) | ecosystem: Host-associated > Arthropoda: Insects >... | reverse complement strand
TTTGCCCAGTTCTGTGGATTTACATACACGCATGTGTAAGTATTGTGATTGCTTGTCATATATTTTTACTTGCAACAGCAGCATATGCAGTAAAATCTGTGTCCTAGGTCCTCGAAACATCCAGTACAGTAATGTGTGCACTGCCTGTGCCTCACACAGCAAATTGAAAATGTTTTGGTCCTATGGATTTTACTGTATGAAGTTTCTGGTGAATTTTCTATTCAGCACATTATATATTGCATGATAATTTGTTTGGTGATGCCTGTAGTCCATTTTTTCTTTCAGGAAATGTTTAAATATGACAAGCTTCTTGACCTCAACCGACTGTATTCAAATGACATCCATAGAATTGCTGACATTTATGGAATTGAATCAGCCAGGAGAGTTATTATTAAGGTAGGATGGGATTTACAATCATAATTTTAAATGTAAAAAGTTGTGAATGGTTTAAAAAAATTAAAAATGTAACGTATACACATAATGATAATGATTTATTGACCACTTATGTGGGCAGTGAAACTCCTTGCTTCTTCATGTGGAATGACTGTTTACATTGGTACTGTGGCTGTTTTGACTGAGCTATTTTCATGGAAAACAAAGGATAGAAAAGCTTGGTAGTCAGGAGATGTCTGAAGCTTGTTAAATGATATCAAAAAGGTTACCGGCCTTCCGTCTGTTAATGACAAGCAAAAATAGAATGCCAAGTGATAAAACCTGTCATTGACCTTAGCCTACATGTTTGCACATTGGATTACTGATTGCACCCTAAATTTACATTAAGTCAGTGTTTTCCTGTAGACCTAAAATTATGTCACATGTTTTTATACTTATGTACTTGGTTCTGCTGCATTTTTAATGATATATTACTTTTATGAGACGTCACTTTTGTCTTCCAGTTGTTATATAGTGAGGGGTGTTTTCAGTTATGCACATTTCTCCTCTGCATTCGGTAATTTTTTGTAGTGGGCTGTACATAATAAGAAGCTTGAAATTATTATATATAACAGACACTGCTTTTAGGAATACTTCAACTATAAATTATTTTTAAACACGTTGACATCCATGCAGGGTGCCAAAGTCACTGTCTACCACTGCATGTGTGACAGATCTTCATGAAATTTTATTCCTGAGAGTTTTTAACAGTCGTCAAGCCATTTAAATTTTCGTTTTCGTGGGTCAGAAACTACTTTATGTTATGACCTATCTGTGTTTTGTTGGGAATCGGTATTTGAATTTCCATTTGCGTTTGTGCAGTATGCCAGTTCTCTGCACGTACACATTTTCTGTCATAAGTTGGACCCACGTGCAAGTGGGAAAAATAAAACTTTTCTTCCTTTACTTTAAATTCTTTGTACCAATAATGGAAATGTGGTTTTCCAGACACTTTGCATTTTATCCATAGATTAGAAGAGGGGTAAACAAATTTTCCAGAAATCTAGCAGCTACCTCAAAATTCCTGGTATCAGAAAGGTGTCATGAAACAAGTTCCATTGATTGATTGCAATTGGGTTTGGGACCTCACGGTCTCAATGCACCTAGGCCTTAATTGATGGGCCCTTTGTGCACGAAAACAAGTTCCACACTGAGGACCCACAAATTTTATGTGCCACTGTACTAAGTTCATTTGCCTGGGCCACATGGCAACTGGCATTTGTGCAGCCCTGGCTTAGCAACAGTGCTATAATTGTGAGAGATAAGAACTGCGTCATTAACTGCATGGTTACTGGGATTTTTGCAGGAGTTAATATGCCGTAATAGTTATGGGTACATTATGAATTAACATTTCTTAACTTTTTTAATGCTTTGATGTGAAATTTGCAATCAGTTACTTGCTGGATTGTACACCATTGAAGGTGACAAACTTTTAACTATTGTCTTGGATAATTAAGTATTTTATTAAATTGAGTTGTGTAAGTTGCATGTGATAAACTTACTGAATTAGTGTATGAATGACAGATACAGCAGTAGTGATGACATCTGCACAGAAAGAGTAATCTGCTTTAAGCAGATGTTAAATGGCAGCAGTTAGCATACCATGTTGTGGAACTCGTAATGTGTGTAGTTCACAACAACTTGCAGGAATCATGTGAAATGTGTCTTCTTTGATAAAATTTTATTGTGTGCCAGTGTCAAGAAGTGCTTGAAAGTGTAAACTTCTCCAGATTTGTTTGTTGTGGTAGGAATGTGTTAATATCCTCCTTTTCTCATAAGAACTTATATAATTGATTTTGTTTCCTTTTAGTTGACCTTGTATCAAATATTTGTTTATTGCTGTTTCTAACTTGTTTACTGTAGGAAGTGACAGCTGTTTGAGTATGATGTGCCACGTAGTTGGCCTGTGTTCTAGATTTAATTGCTGCCTGGCTGTTTAATCTGCATCAAAGTTGAGTAATTGTGTAGTGCATCTCTAAATGAAACTTCCTTCCTGTCGTGTATGTAGACATGCCCCTCACTTGACTTTCTGTCTTTGATTCTGTTTCAGTGCTGTCCCTGTTTGGTATCTCATACTACCTTGAATATGGGTTCATGCTTGGTACTTTATTGCCCTCTACCTTTATGTCGTTCATAAAGGATATTAACACATTGGTTGGTCACATGTTCAGTTATAATATCCTTGATGCAATTTCTGATGGTTAGTGTGGAGTTTTTTATTTTTCCTTAACTTTTCATAAGGCCTGAATTCTCTCTGTGGGTGGTTAAATTTGTGTGCTAGGGGATTGGGCTGGTGATCCAACTTTGTGATTTGTTTTGATTGTGTGTGAATGTATTAGAGGCAATTCCTTAACTTTGTTGCTAAAAAAGGATGTATTCATTGGATATTAATCGAATGCCTACATGCATTGCAGCTGGAAAATTTAACCGGTCCAATCACTAGCTACAGTGTACATGGATAACCATTCAGCTGAATTTTGTTACACTTACATCTCTTAGAGACACTTTGAAATCATGAGGTCTTTGAATGTCACACTGTGTAATGTCACACTGTGTAATGTGTATGGTGGCAAAGATTGAGACTGTAGTACTGACTGAAGTAGGTACCTTTCACTGCCATGTACTGATGCTGTCTTCTGGCCCTGTTCTTAACTAATGTCATTGACTTACCTGTATATTCTTGCCTAATGTACATGCACACGTAAACACACACGCCGTCAACCATATACAATACCCTGTGTATATGCGTTAGTAATATTTCAGAATTTTGCTCATTATTTTTTATCTGTAGATGGAGACTGAAATTTGACTGCTTGTAATAGTGTTGAGGTGACAGTAAATTTCTCCTATAACCTGTCATGAAGGTACAGAAGGGGAGTAGATGTATAGCTCTACTTCTAACCTCGGCACTAGGATGGTTGTGGTCAGCACCATGCCCAGGCTGCTTTACCTCTGGTAAGGGTCCAGATACTCCTTGGAGGAGGTTGGGTGAGACCCAGGGCCAGTCTGGATGGATTTTGCCTTCACTGGGGTCACCCTCTGAATGATGTGTTGAGATAAATCCCATTTACAAAGCGTATGGCTTGCAGTAAAGCAAAATATATGCAGACAGTGGGTAATGTTGTGTGTGATATGGATCTTTGAGTACGAAGTGCCTGGAAAAATATGATGACATTACAGATTGAGGTAATCTGTGGTTTATAGTCACACAATACAGTGAAGGTGGCCAAGATATGACTGGCTGGGCGTGTCGCTTGGGTGGAATAGACATGTAATGCATAGAAACGTTTGGTGGGAAAATCCCTGGGTAATTACCGACTTGGAACACCACGAAGTAGGAGGGACAGTGCCATTTAATTGGACATTAAAGACCATGTCCATTAACTGGTTCCAGTAGTAATGGTTTTAGACCTTGAGATTCTCCTGTCGGGCAGTTATGGTTGCCCTGGTTTCCACTTGTGTGTCTACAATTCATTGCCACGTATCATCTCCCTGAATTCTGCCTGTAGTGTTTCATTATTAAAAGACGTTACACATTTAGAGATGAGAGAAACTATACATATATATACCTTCATAGTCTTCAATGTAATGGAACCATAATTGCTGCTAATTCATAAGCTACACTTGTTTGATAAAATTCCACTCTTTCCTCTTTCTCTTTTAGATTTGCCGTCTCACATTTTTAAAGTAATTTACCTTCACCTCATTTAACCCATTAAGTTTGCGTATACAAAGTCACCATTACTGCTCAAATTACTACCCATCTCTCTCTTGCCCTGGCATCCGCTTATGGGAGCTGTTTTTCCTTTAGCTCTCCCATCCCTATCTCCGAGCTTCTGTAATTTGCATCTCTCATGATAAATGCTTGTTATTTTGTAATTGGGTCACTTTTGGAAACCACAAGCAACTTGCTGTGGTAGTTTCCTCCCGTTTTGGACCTACATGATCTCAGCACTGAATTTCTGTTGTACTGTGTGCATATTTGGGTGTTTTGCATTCCCAGTTGACCAGGGGAATGCCTATTTATTTTTCAGCATTTGAGCCCTAATGTATGTATGTGTACTGCTCGGAATTTGAGATAAAGTCAGTCTCATGTCTTTCAAACACAGGTTTCTGTATTTTGTTTCTACAGTCTTATGTTTGTGTGAAATGGGTCTCAAAACTATTATTTTGTAATAGGTGAGAAAACGTGAGCCTGCAGGCACACAATTCAGCAAATGATCAGGCCTTCTGATTAGGGGACTGGTAAATAAACTGTCGTTCTCAATATATGAATGCAGACCGTGGCAGTAGATGTAGTGCTGTCAGATTCTAAGCGGATTTTGTCAGTTATGTCTGCTTTCAGCTGTGGCATGCCTTAGCTCTGCCCCCCCCCCCCTCACTTTCAACGAACTTTACAATTAAAAGTGACGTTGAATTTTGACGTGATTTTTGTGAAATTTAAATTCTGGCGGTAAGAAACGTGACTGTTTACTGCTACTGCTGACGTTTTTCACTTCTGTCATTAGAGGGAAAATGCTTAAAGAAGGCTGTGTTCGATGTTGATGTTTGATACGATGACGCTGCCATTTTGCGTTCAGTTTTGTTTTGCCATCGATATGGTTGATGTCGGCGCTACGGGGGTAGAAAATTGTGAGAGTCAGTGGCGTAGGTGGGCTCCCGAAGACCTCGCGGCTCCCGCGGTGGGTAGGGGGATGTAAACTGTGCAGAATATTAAAATTTCTTGCTAGTTCTTTCGTACTGGATTTCATTCCTTTGACAAAAGGCAGTATTCCGGATCATTGTTATGAGATCTGGGAGTAACGTCGTTAATAATTATTGGGGGGGGGGGGCGGATATTGCGTCGATGGTCAAGGCACATTTCGTACTCGTCCTATAAATTCACCGATCCTGTTTAATATGTCTGTGCACACCCAGAGACAGATTCTGTACAGAACGAGCAGGTACAATGTCAATGAGCCGTGTGAAATGCAGCGGTGATTTGCGTTTTGTGTGTGTGTGTCGGCCATATTGTGTCTATAGGTCGCCCTCTCAGGCCTTTTAATATATTATAGTTGATGGCACTGTCGGCACAGTGACTGGGCAATCGGCACAATAACTACGGAGTCGTGGTTTGATAACCAGAAACCGCAGTTACAAGAGATATTTCTGTCTCGAAAGCGTCCAGGCTGGCTCTGGGGGCTACGAGCCTCCTATTCAATGGGTACCGGGAGCTTTCCCCCCAAGCATAAAGCAGCCAGGGCGTGAAGGTGGCCGTTCATCCCCACCTCAGCTGCCCTACATGCTTTCATGGTGTGGACACGGCCAACTTTGCCTTTTACCTGTCATTTATATAATTGTGCTGTCATTATCTTATATTGTACATAATCGAAGCCGATTCCGGTGGCCGTGTGTTGTAAGGTGTATGTTGTTCAGATGGTTGATGGCTGGGATCGAATGTTCGAATCCCGCTGAAGGCATGGATTTTCGTCTGTTTGTATTGCGTAGTTAGCGGCCTCTGTGACGAGCTGATCACTTGTTCAGAGGAATGTTATCAGGTGTGTGTGTGTGTGTGTGTGTGTGTATGTGTGTGTGTAATTATATGTGTTATCCATAAATCTTAAAAGAAGCGGTTTAGTCCCGATTCGGGCTGGTGCATCACAAACAGAGAGAGAACATATCTTCGAATGATGGGTGGTAGTGAATAAAGAATTGGAAAGGGTATGGAAGGTAACGGCTGTGGTGTAATATAAGGCACAGTCTCGGAATTGTATATGGACTGCGGATATTAAAGCAAAAAGTGGTCGGGATTGTTAGTGTCCGACCAAGTTTCGAACTGGGCATCTACCAAATACAACTCACAGAAGCGTTACTCTTTGATGTATTTTGTTTGTTTACATTTTTGTTAGGAACAGGCGTGTAGAGCGAACGTATGGTTTAGGGACATGGTCCAGTTTGCTTTATGTTGTGTTGTATATGCTGTGCTAATATTTGTATACTTGCGGACTTATTTGACTATAAAAGACCGCTCAAACTTCCGTCTTAGGCCATGATTTTTGTTTCTGGTTAGGGTATTGCACTGAACGTGTTCTGTACAGTTTGTGTTGTGCATTCTGACCATACTTTCAGGATCTTTTTAACATAACCAAACCTGCCAAGCTGACCACATATCAGGATTACTGTCTTTTGGGATGTGGCGCTGTGTTGTTTGGTAAAAATTTATAGAAAGTTCGGAGGAACATAGTGCTTCCTTCTTCATGTTGGGAAAATAAGCCGTGCGGGAAAACAGTGCAGTATGTATAGTTAGACAGGACAGTCAGGGGATGTGGGGGAGTCAGCAGGAGATGGGGCGCCAAAAATTGTGGGGGCGGAGGTTGGTTATGGCAGAGCAAGAATAGGAGTCAAGTCACATGTTCCTGGTCTGGGGCCGGGGGATGAAGAGAAAAGACAGAGAAAGGAGAGCCTGATGGAGCACGATTAGAAGGCGAGGGTGAGAGATGGGAGAATATTCCGTCACATGGCGAACGGAGGAAGAATGAGTTACAGGATAGGGGGCGGATAAAACGAGAAACCGCGGAAGTGCGGGATTTGCCTACTTGAGAGTCGATAAATTGTGTTTTTTTTTTAGCAGATACCCAATTTTGTTCTCACCAGCCTGGCTACTTTATACGAACGCCGAGCATACAGACCGGCCATCTCCCGATTGTAACTTGCCAACAAGCCAACTTTCTCGGTGTTGAGTTTCTATAACTTAATTTTGTCAGTCCTGTATTCGTTGTTTAGCAAACTTTCCCTCGTCAGGAGTGCCTACGTGTGAAATACTTTGTGGTTCGATTTTCCTAGGGAATATTCACAAACATAACTACTGTTAACAAAATTAATTTTCAAGCGTACTCGTGTCTTGTTAAATAGCTCCTCGTTGGATCGAAAGTCGAGAAGTTGCAGACCTGAATGATGTAAATATGGCATCCTGTAGACATAAGTTTATATCACTTTTACGGAACTTGGGAAAACAGGGACGTAATCAATTAAAATGTATAACACAAATACAACTAAAATCCTATAAAATAATCCGTATCTCTGTTGAAACATGCACTTTTATAACAGTTTTGGCAACAATATTGACGTATATAAATACGCACTTACTCTGTCCCCATTAAATGTGAACAGAATGTTCTTTTATGTTTAAATTACACTGAACATTGAATATTTTGTTTATTAAAGTGCTAGCAGGTGGCAATTCAGTTGATGAACTACAGGCCTACCACCAGTATAAAATTAAGAAACACAAAAGGGGCGGCCCGCCTTTTCATTTTCAGCCAGATATAGTTAACTACATCTCTGCTTCGACTCACTAGTCACCTTTTCGGCAAAGAATGTAAGGAAAACGAACTTGGCGTTGGCATTGTTCACCCCTGCGCTTTCGAGAATCAACCCTCGCAGCCTGGCCCGGGCGACTAAAATGGAAGCTGGAGAAGAGTTATGGGCTCACAGCCCACGGGGTGAGCGGTCCAGGCTAGTGGGTGGCCCGGGGATGCAGCCAGCTCTCGGCAAACTCTGGTGTCAGTTGTGTGCATAGTTCAGATAACGCAGAGTGTCACCGAAATGTTACAGCAGTATGATATAGACTTATTTTTGTGTTATGTATACCATGCTAAACGGCGTATCTCCACCATTGCGGATCGCTGCTCACAGTTGAAGTAATTAAAGTCCTGCAAAATTAATAAACATCTGATATGACTTGCCAGTCTGAAATAGTTCTGCCTAATGTGGTAGAATGCTCTGAACCGAATCCACAGGGAACTGAGCGTTGCTTCTTTTGCGACCGAATTCCGTTTAATATACTTAGATCTGATGTAAGTCGTATGAAGGAGAGGGGAGAAGCGTAGAGGGGTTTGATGGGGAAACCTGAGGGAAAGAGACCTAGGCGTATATGGGAGGATAATATTAAAATGGATCTTAAGTGACTAGGACGGGGGTGTGGGCTGGATTGCCATTGATCAGGATATGGACAAGAGGCTGGATCTTGTGAACACGGTAACGAACATTCGGATTCCATAAAAGGCGGGGAATTGGAGGACCTCAGATCTAATGGACAGAGGGACAGGCTGCCGAGAATATTTGGACGTAACAGATGAAATTCCAGGAAGATGGGAAATGTATCATCATGCGCGGCTTCGTAAGTTTTACTTTCCACATGTATTATTAGTTGATCAAATGAGGGATAGTTGGATTGGTGGCACTTGTAGCACGCACGGGAAAGACGAGGAATATATACAAGTTCTTAGTCGGAAGTCTGAGGGGGAAGAGACCCGTTGGAAAACCTGGTTGTGTATCGGAGATTGATATTAACCTGGACCTTACAGAAATGTCGTGGACTGTACTGCCCTGGCGGACGATATGGCTTAACGGTGGACTGTTGCGAGTCCAGTAATGAGACTTCGGTGTCCGTAAATGGAAGGAAATATTTTGGTTATATAATGGCACGTGCAGTAAGGGATTTTGACATTTCTTTGGTATTTCGTTAAGGGAACGGAAAACAAGTCAGTAAGGGGGGAAATTTATGACAGCAAGTTAATGAGGAGCCAGTAGAGTTTTAATTTTGTGAAAGGGAGCTAGAAGAAAAAAAGAGGCCATTATGTCGTTGACTGAGCAGAGATATTGTAGCTGGACTCAGAGGAACATCTGATACTTTGGCATCTGAGTAACACGTAACTATCAGTGACACAAAGCAGATGACCCTGCGAGGGTGACTTCGCGTCGCTTGCAAACGATGGACGCTGAAAGATTTTTTTTTTTACGAGGAAATTTACTGACTGGCAACCGAAATTTGGGGGCCCAGAGTTCAGAGTATAAAACATTTAAAATTAGACCCATGGAAATTTAGAGAAGTTCAGTATGTAGCCAATCAGGGGCAATAGTTTTTACAAAGGTTTTGATTTCACGAGTTTTATGTTATGCTTAGCTAGAGGAGTGCTAGGGGCTAGACATCGTGCAAGTTGGACGTGAAATCGTATCACTTCGTGTATCTAATGCTCAGTAATAAATTATAGTTAAGAATTTGCTGTGCGGCGAGTCTGACGAGAATTGTTTAATGCTGCCCTTTTTTGTAAGTGAATTGTATAACTTTCTAAGCAAATATACAGTGAGATTAGTGACTAATGTGGAGATTTAGTAATGAAGTGATAATGACCCGGTGCATTGTGATTCTGTGAGATGCCACACGCATACTAGCAGAGAGATGTTTCCTAACTACCGACAGAGGAGTGAGAGGTAAAAATTAGATATCGACAGAGGTTCTTCTAAAGGCCCATACTCTATGGCTGTTATGACTTGACTATCTTAGTTCACCTGCGGGCTGGATGGTCCAGGGCTCGAATCCTGGTAGGGACAAGAGATTTCTCTCTTCTCCAAAACCCCCAGACCGGCTGCGGGGACCACCCAGCCTTCTAGTGAATGAATATCTGGGTTCTTTCCGGTGGTAAATCGCCCAAGTCGTGAAGTTCGACCTCTGACCTCCATCCGGTGGCCAGGTTGGTAATGAGTGGAGCTATACGTCTTCTCCCTACATGCCTTCATGCCATGGAAAGGGACAATTTTACCTCTAACGTTACTAAACATTTTAAGTCAGAAATTCGTGCTGCTTGTGAATATTAATGAGCAATTTTTCTTCCTGTTTTGTTTCTTTCATTGAATGTATTCAGCTTTCATTTATTATGGTGCCTGTTTCGATACAGAATTTCGAAACTGTGTAGTTTAAGCGTTCAGTACTGTGAATAGTCTCTGGACAGGGTGATGGGCCCCTCGCAGGACCTCTGCTTCGCGGCAATACAACCGTTCCTCGAGCGGGGTATGACGTCATGACCACGATGCTCGAACTATTGGAAACAGATTACTTATTTCTTTATGAACTAACTGTAAATGTTGTTGGTTTGCATACCTGACATGTCTTAAGTAATTTTCCACTTCAGGAATATTGGTTCTTAATTCCAACAGCTGCTGGCCTCCACACTTTCCTACCATGTATGTGCCCCAGCAGAAAGCTTTTTCAGGGCCACAGGAAATGATTGTTTTTAAATCCACTGGTTCAGATTCACTCATTCGACCTGCATGACGAAGTCAGTAATGTCTACAAACAGAGCACGCGTTGTTTGTTTGCAGTCGATGTTGTATTGGTGATGACGTACACTGAATTGTCTTTGGTGCAGGAGATTTATGACAGACGTAACACATCCAAAACATCTCTGGCTATCGATCGCGAGAGCTCAACACTCAGCACTCAACCAGTGAGCACTGCCAATTACTATATTCCTGACACTGGACCAGATTCTGAGCCAGTTTGATGCAGTCCATACCCACACTGCCCATTTCTGTAAAATCCATTTATCTGTTATGATACCCCTCCCCTTCTGAATCTTCAAAATGGCCACTTTTAAAGAGGTGTTCGCATCAAAAATTAGGAAATCGGAAAAACAGTAAGATTTTCATTACGGAGTACGAATATTCTGTATGTTTCAAATAATACACGATGCTCATTCTTCCTTGAAGGTCTGAGATTGAATTCTTGGTCAGGATATCAGTAGTACTATTTTTTTTTTGCGACTTTCTTCAGCTATTTTGACAGTGCCAGCAAAGTAATAACTTGTGTCAAACGATACTTTGCCTGCTTCCTTGTATATCGCTCTGATACGTTGATTATCGTACCATTACTAAGTTTCTGGCAGCTTCGTTGAAGAGACCATAATTGGTACATAATCTACAACAGTAAATGTGACATATAACAATTACTTTAATTAAAAACTAGAGAAGGCGATATAATAAAGAAATAATGTAGCTGTTTGGAGATTTAGTTACATTTTCATTTTTCGGAATATGTCAGTTGAGTTGGATTGACCTTGTTAATAGAATGGATGGTAAAATGAAGTAATTGAGGTATTTAACAAGAATCCTCAGGGGAGTGGACTAAGACGACGACCAAAAAACAGATGGTGGAACTGTGTACACGTACAAACAGGTATTAATAAATGCAAATTAATAACTGGAAAGAGAAATAAAAAACCAGAGCTGACTGGGAGAAGTCCATTAAGGAGGCGAAGGTACGCATTGGACTGTAGTGCCACCTAAGGAGACGAAAAGATGAAGAAGAAGAAGAAGAAGAAGAACTGAAGTACTTTATATGCATGTGTGGGATTAGAAATCCGAAATATTTTTAATATGTCACTCTTCTTAGACGCGTGCGTGTCCCTGCCGAATCGTCCGTCCATCTGTCTCTCTGCGTCTCTGCACATGTACCGGGAGAACCGCTAAACTAATTTTTATTAAATTTGATACTGGAGAATTTGACGAAAAATTATTAGCCATTTCGATCTTCTTTCGTTTCGGACAGTCTTGACGATCACTTTACATGACGACCTAGCTTCGTTTTTGCTTGCATGAGAGTTTTCGTTGCTATTTTGCTAATTTTCAGTAACTATCAGATTTTGAACCCATAGGTTAATTAGAAAATAAATTGACATTTCATATCATCTGAAGACCGTGTGCCCCCCAAAAAAATGTAAATCTTGTGCTCGAGAGATTTATTTTTTTTTGTTTCCTAGCAACAGAGTTACTATGGCGTGTTTAATTAACTGTCTGTCGATTGTAGTGTTATTGCCCGATTTGTAAAGAACCAGAATCGCTACTACATTACTCCATGCTTCCATTTCATAACTTTATTATTATTAAAGCGAACAAAGTGTTTGATTCACTACTGCGTCATGACGACAAGCTGTAGTCATTATTATATGTTTTTCTTTTATTTCGCCAATTCTGTAATCATAATATACAATAAGAGGAATAATATTCTGCACTTCAAATTTGATTACAGGAATCCATGTAAAGGGAAGGAAATATGATCAGCTTAGGGTAGTTCCTTGTTTAGACGCCCGGGCTGTAGGAATCAATTTCTGCCACCTGGTGACCGAGACAGAACATGTATATATTTAACCCCTTACCTTTAAATGGTTAGTATGTGTACCATCAAGCTAAAAACCAAAAACTCCGCATTTTGTCAGCACAGTGTATTTCTGTGTTCCCGACATTTCTTGGAATAACCAGCGATTTTTTTTCCCTCCGGACTTGGTATTCCCCGATCGGTGTTTTAAATTGAGACCCACTTTGTTTTCTCTGAGCTACGAACCAGATATTTTATAATGTACATTAATTTAAGACTTAAGACGGTTGAGGCATGGATAATACTGCCGTGGTACGGTACGTGCGTGTACAGATGACAGTAGCTTTTTCATATGTTGCCGTTTCTCATAACACTGTCATGCATGGCCATACACAGAAGTGCGATGAACGTGGGGTTTGAATTTGCAGTTCCATCTATCTTAGAAGAGTTGAGATCAGTTCATGAGTCAAACGTGGGATTGATTTTTAGTATAAATGACCGCCACCCTCACCACTTTGCAAAACATTGCTGATTTACTGTGAGGGTATTCGTTCCATTATGGTAAATTAATGTCAATGATATTTCGATCAGTGCACAATTGGGGTAATTAAGGCCTTAAAATACAACGCGAAATTTGTAGCCGACGGAACTAATGGAAGGATTATGGCGCGCAGCAGATACGATTTCTATACGGTGTTTCAAAAATAATTTACCTTCATTGGCAAGGAAAAGTGCGCGTTATGGGAGTGGTGGGTTTTTGGAATTTATTAAAGGATTTTATTGTGGCAGTTATCCAGTTTGCTCCCTTATTTAAGGATTTCATGTCGTTTTAAAAGTTAAATCTTTGTACTGAAGTACAAACCTACCCAAGAACGCAATTTTCCCCGAGACAAAGCTAATTAAGAACGAATCAGCATATGTCAGTAGACACAGTTGTTTCCGTTAAGATTTATATTAATTCCCGTAGCTCTGCAGACGCTATAGCGGGTCTTGTTGCTTGTTCTTACAAATGAACCGCATTTTTTGTTTAAATTTGTATTAGAGCGGTTTGAGGGGGGGGGGCAATTTTACGGTTACGTATTTCCCCCCTGAATGAAAAGTGCCCAAGTTTGATTACAGTCTGGTCAGTGAAATGTGTGCGTAACATCTAATTTTGCCACGCTCTCTGTATGTGTATGTCTGGTTATTACTTTGCAGTAGATCAGAATTTTTCGTAAAGTAATAAAAAAAGTGATCCCGTTACAGGCCCGGCGTGGCCCAGAGGGTGGGTAGAGCTGTAGCTCTACTCTTCCATGACCGCGGCACTAGAAGGGGGTGAGTGGTCATCAGCACGCCCCGGCCGCACTTTACCCCCGGGAAAGATCGGGTACCCATTTTACAGGAGGCTGGGTGGGCCCCAGGGCCAGTCTGGACGGGCGGAAATCTCGTCCCCACGTAAAGTAATAAACAACCCAGAAATAACTACCCCATAACTCAGTGGAGCAGAGTCCTTTATAACGTAATAATCACTCAGCTGTTTAAAAAATTCCTCACTTTTCATGCACCTTGAACTTCCGATGAGCTATGAACTATATGTAGTGATATACGTACCTGAAGTTTCGATGACGTAAGAGCTGCGTATAGTGATATACGTACCTGAAGTTTCGATGAACTAAGAACTACGTATAGTGATATACGTACCTGAAGTTTCGATGAACTAAGAACTGCGTATAGCGATATACGTGCCTGAAGTTTCGATGAACTAAGAACTGCGTATAGCGATATACGTACCTGAAGTTTCGATGAACTAAGAACTGCGTATAGCGATATACGTGCCTGAAGTTTCGATGAACTAAGAACTGCGTATAGTGATATACGTACCTGAAGTTCCGATGAACTAAGAACTGCGTATAGTGATATACGTACCTGAAGTTTCGATGAACTAAGAATTGTGTATAGTGATATACGTACCTGAAGTTCCGATGAACTAAGAA
>Ga0131853_10014739_pt1 | contig 14318 bp, 14 predicted proteins | sample TergutLab28metaG_FD_92764 | JGI IMG/M metagenome (GOLD analysis project Ga0131853, IMG submission 92764) | Labiotermes labralis P1 segment gut microbial communities from Petit-Saut dam, French Guiana - Lab288 P1 (version 2) (version 2) | ecosystem: Host-associated > Arthropoda: Insects >... | reverse complement strand
GTGCTTCCTGTACTGTGTGACCTTTGTCGATGTATTTCAACACACGACCCCGAAATTTCGCGTCATATGCCATGCTTTTATTTTATCACTTTTGTCGACCGTTGTCGATTTATGTTATTATATTTCCTCATAAACCCGAACATCATTCATATTATCACATTCCAGCCACACATCATCGGTTTTAATCGCTTCAATGAAATGCCCCTGCGTCAATAAATGCTGTAGAAAAGTGGTCATATCGATTGTGGTTATCGGTTTTAGCATAGGTAATTCGACTGCCTGCATTATTTATTCCAACCATGGGGCGTAAACCAAAGCAACCCCATGTATTGGCCTTGTACATCGTCTTGATTGATCGGCTTGTTGCCTATTTCAACGAGCTTGCCATCGTTTTGTTTAAAGGTTTCCAAGTCATCCAACGGATTTATGAAGCGCCGCTGCCATAATTCCCAAAAACCAGTGTAATATGTAATCGCCAGCGCGCTGTCTGCGCTCATTAATGCTTTTATCGCATTGGGGCTGTACACAATGTCCGAATAGGTAACAATACAAGTCTCCGAACGTAACCATTCCGCTGCCTGACAAAGTGAAACAAACATGTTTGTATTTTCCCAATCAGTATTATGGAAATAACGCATCCCCGGCACTTGAATCATTTTGTTTCGATACCCGGTTACAATGCTAATGTCGGCTAAGGTAAAACCGACCTCTTGTAATGCATCTAAGCTATGCGCCAGTAATGTTTTGCCCCATAACTTCATTAAACACTTCGGTTTGTCCGCTGTGCCTGATGCCATGCGGCTGCCCCGACCGGCGGCGAGTATAATAGCTTTCATGCAAAAATACCGCGGATTAGCTCAATATCATCCGTATTAAAATTTTTTTCTCGCTCAGGGTGCCACATAATGCCGATTATAAACAAGGTATTGTGTGTAACAAATTCGATAACGCCGTCGTCTACGCCTCTCACAGCAGACAATACATCGGGGAGTCGGTCAACCGCCAACGAATGAAAGCTGTTAACCACCCGCCCAATCTTTTCGTTCACGGCATGTCGGGTTGCTGTGTGTCCGGATACTTCCCGTAATGTACCGCCAAAGTATAGGACAATGGACTGCATCCCCCTGCAAACGCCAACCAGCGGGATTTTATGCCGCACAGCGCAGTCAATTAACACATAGTCAGTACTGTCTCGCTCCGGCGCGTCCCCGCCATAACCTTTTGGGTTGTTGCCTCCGGTCAATAAAATACCCCCCGGCAACCGTTGTGTAATCAAGGCTTCTACCGATTTACAATGATTAGGCACAGGTACGGCAAGGAAACCCGCTTGCCACAACCATTCTACCCAGCGTTGATCCATTGCGTCCCTACGCTCGCCGTAGCCGTCGTGTACATCCACCCATTGGCTGACATATATTATTTTACGCATTAACGTAGCACCTCTATTTTCTTGTTAGCGCAGTCAATACTTAATGCCGTGGTGTTTAACAGCCGATTATACTCCTTTTCCCCCACGCCGATAACTGCCGGTATGCCCAGCTCTCCGTCGCGAATGGCCATATGGGAATTAGCGCCGCCATACGCGGTAACAAACCCTGCGATATCACAAGAGAATATCCAATCATACCCCGGGTCAGCCGCCGGAACCAGCAGTATTTTCCCCAACAAATCCTCCCTGCTGATGTTGGCATGATGGGCACAAACCACCGCCGAAACATTTTTTAGGGTAATAAAATTCGGAACGCCTGAAGGTATATGGAAAGCATAAATATCGTCCGGTTTAAGGATAACCGGCGGCATGGTAGTAGCCAGCGTTTCGGCATATCGCTCCCGCCCTTCCGTTATCGATTGTTTTAATACACTTTTTACATCAAAAGTGGAAGATTACAAGCGATCAATTACAAAGTAATCCAAAAACGCCATATCCTTGTGGTTAAAGCCGTGTTTCTCGCCTAACCGCGCCAATAGCTCAAGCGTATAAGATAGGCTCTTTGTAAAAATAAACTTGGCATACTCCCGCTCTTCAATGCCCGTTTTTATAAACTTGAATAATGCCAGCACGTCGCCATCCAGGTCTTGCCGCTCCATTTCCCGTTGAATTGCGGCATATTGCTCAATGGAAAGCGCAAAGAGCGTATTATCGCGTTGAATTGGTGCCGTGTGTTGACCAAAATACATTTCAGGTGCCTCGTCATAACGTTTTGAATTGATGTCATAAGTACCGGGTCGCAGATGCCCGTATTTGCGAAGCAGCGCCGAATACGACAGCTCCTTCCAATCTGCTGTCATCTGTGCACTGATGGTATTTAAGCTACCCATGTAGTTTTCATAATCCGTGTCTGTCAAAATATCGATTGCAACCAGCGATTTTAATAGCTGTACTGCAATAAAGCCCGCCCGCGCCAAACCCGCGAAGGGAAGCGTCCCATAACGTGTGCAATCCGCCATCAGCCAGTATATTTTGGCGATGTCTTCCATATCGCTTGTGATGACTATTTCCCTGCGCCTATCTAAAATACCAATTTTATTTATATCAGTAATCCATAATCCGTCTTTTACATTGATAACATTATTAGTCAATACACGCAAGGAGTCCCGTAAAATGTCTATTTCTTGCTGTGTAAAGCCATAAGCGGATAAGACCTTGATGCGTTGCGGCAAGTCGAAGGTGTTGCATGAAAACACGATTTCAAACTCTACCTTGTCATGTTTGTTTGGGTCATGTGCCAGGCAGTTTAGATAATAATTTACCAGTTTGTCACTGAGGGCATTGTCTATGTCCTTGGGAATGAAGGAATTAAAACTGACCCTTATATCAATGTAAGGTAACCCGCAAAATTCCTGCATCAGCGGGAAGCTACGTAAATTCCTATACCCGTATTCGTCACGCTGATACGCCCAGGTGCCGTCCGTAATTAATCGGCGATATAACGACCCCGCTAGCGGCTTCGGGCGGGTGCCAATCATCTCCGCCGGGTTCCAATCCGGCATAATGCCGTAGATGGTGCGGCTACCCCCTGTGTAAGGGTGCGGCTTCATCTGTTGTTCTATATGCCGATAAGCACGTTCCAGCGAAGCGCTCTAAGCGCTCTGCAATTTAAAATCAATCATGTCGGCTTTAAGTACCAGCGGTCGCGCTTGTAAAAGGTATAACGTGCCATCACCTGTAAAGGCAGATTCAATGTCAATATTGTTTTGTCCAAACAGCTTCATACATTCCAACGCACCCAAACACAGTTTGTTCAATCGTACATCGCCGCTTTGCTTGCCATGGAATATGTAACACATGGACAAATTTTTACCCTCTCCAGAAGTAACCGAATCGGTGGAACCGGAAGTTTCGTCATAATTAATAATAATATAATTACCGCCGGTGTTGGGGTCAACGGTAAATAATACACCGCTCATGATAATGTCGGAAAGCATGGGTTGCACTAAGATTTGGTTGTCGGGATTATCATCGGTAAAGCTGTCCATCACTTGCCGAGCAGCAGACAACACACCTTTGGCGCATACCTGCATCATTGTTAGGAATTTACCCGCCATGGAATTGTTAGCGGTATCTTCTGATACGGTGGAAGAACGCACTATCAGGTTCTGCTCGCCAAATTCGATTAAAATCTGTTTTTCAATTTTACCCTGATACTTTTGTAATTCCTCCACCGTAAAACTGACCTGCGGGAGTACCTTAAAATACGATAATTTTGATTGCAACATATGCAAGGTGTTGGCTTTAGTGGAGAACGCAAGCATCTTACCCCGCCTCCTTCATTTTTAATTGGTTAAGTATATACTTTCCACCCGCTTCCCCGCTTCGGCCAGGATGGTAGAGATGCGCCATTAAGGTTTGCGTAATGTGTTCATCGTGGCTTTCCCTTTCGGATAATAACCGTGCCGCGACTTCATTCAACGTACCGATGTCCTCCAATGCCACCGAAACACCGATTTTATCCCGCAACGTTATGTCCAGCACTTCCAAGCCAAGGCGTTCATAATTCGGATTCATGACCTTCATGGGGGTGTTGATAAAAATACACGGCCGCGAAGTGCAATAAGCAAACTCATAAGCAATTGCCGACCAATCAGTGATAAGCAAGTTTGAGGTAAAAATGGACGTATTACTCGAAAAGTCCAGTTCGAAAACGAGTTCACCGCACGAGACAAAATAGTTATATGTTTGCGTCAATGCCATTATTTTATCAGCAAACAAACGTATGAATTGCGGGTGCGGCCGTACCGTAATCACGTACCCTTTACCCAGCAACGCGTCCAACATGGCATCAATGCATAACTCTAAAATATTATCCGCTTGCCAAGACGGCGCAATCAATATATGTGATCCGGCACGAACGGCATCAACGGTGTGCGAGGCCGCTAATTGGTCATATAGTCCATACCCCACTTTAACCAGCCGTTTCTTGGGTAAACCCGCCATTTCTTCCCGACAGCGTATTTCTGCAACTTGGTGGGCTCCCACACAGAAAATCGTATCAAAATGGTCAAAAGCATTTTCCCGGTAAATCAAGTGCGTGCTGGTGGCGGAATGGAAGGTGTAGATATACTCAATGTCATCGCGCACAACGGAACGTTTAATATGGTAATTTTGAAAGCCCGGTACAGTAGTGACCAACATATAAGCGTCCAGCTTCAACATCAAAGAAATGGCCTTTCGCTGCCCGGTATAATAAGGAATTATCTGCGGGTGTTTTATATCAAAAACCCCATCATCCAAGTCGTTGGTCAAATAATGAATCAACACATCCGAATGCGTTGTCAGATAATCTATAATTGTCTTGTAAAATTTGTATTGCCCACCGGATAGGGCATAAAATACCACTTGCTTCTTCGCGTTTGCAAATCGTACGGCGTCTTCCCGCTCCCGGTTACGCAGTACCTGCGCTTTCTGCTTCTCCGTTTTTATTTCTTCCGGTGTCCTGCGTGATTTTTGCAAATGCGCCAATGCTTCCGGCGCCAGAACTTTCGGCGAACGCAAAGTATTTAATAATAGCACCACGCCAATGGCTGTCAAATTCCCCACCGCCCAATACAACCCAACCCCCGCCGGAAACGCAAAAGCAAAATACACCGAAATTCCCACGTTAAATAAAGTGAGCCCACCATTGGTGCGCACACTTTGGCTTAACGCCCCGGGGCTTATACGGTTTTGTACCAAACAAAAAGACAACGCCGCTAACCCGGACAATAAAACAATCAATAATTCCGGCGACGCGTACCTGAAAGAAGGTGTAATGCCCAAATTAAACCCAAGAAAACGCAAGTCGGTATCTTGCAATAAGCCAAAAATACCTTCTCCATCCGGGAAGCCCGCTAAGGTAGTTTGAAAAATAAGCAGGTTTTCCGCATGTTGAACGGCTTCCAACACCGACAACTGCACCGCAAAGCCACCAGCGTCACCATACACACTTTGTAACGCTTTAACCAGTGACGCTATAACAGTGGCATCTAACCGTAATATATATTGCAACGGGTGATACATCACTTGTAATATACCCACCACTAGCAACAATTGCACCAATAAAGGCAAGAATCCTGCCATCGGATTGTATTTTTCCCGAGTAAAGAGCGCGCTCTGCGCTTCATGGAGGTTGTCCCGATCACCGGCATACCGACGTCTAATTAAATCCAGTACGGGTTGTAATTGCAAAAGCCTTATGGAATTTTTATGCGTTATGTACATAATCGGAAACAACGGTATCTTCACAATGACGGCAAAAACGACAACAGCAAGCCCGAAGCTACCCACCAGTTGATAAGTATAGTAAAGTATTATTCCCAACGGCTCACCCAACACTGTGTTAATTAATTGCAACGGCTACACCACCTTATTTTTCCTCGTTGCCTAATACGTCTATGGTGTCATCATGGATGGGCTGTGTGCTCTCCGGTGGCCGTTTGTTATGCCTTCCCCCCCCGGGGGGCGTAGTATTTCTTTTAGAAAACAACCGGCGCATTTTCTTCCTCATTGAAAACAATATCGTGCCACCAACAGACGCCAGTAGCACAAGCCCTTGTAACAACATACCACCAAAACCGGGATCAAAATACATGTTTCATTCTTTCTTCATATCTAATCTTCAAAATCTGCCACCTCGTAGGTTGGTTTTTCAATCGTTTCTTTCTTCGTTAGGTTTTTTGAATAAAACCGTTTGCAAACATCTGTCAGCACGCGGATGATTTTCGGAAGAATCAATGCCGCCATTAATGCCACCACACAATACTGCACCACAAAGCGGGCACCGCTAATATGACTGTGCGTAATGTGTTGAATCGAAAATGAAACTGTCCGATGGGCGTAAGTGAAAAACATTACCCCATAAACAAAAAGCATTATTAAAAACGAATAAATAAAATAGTCACAAATCATAGGAAGCAAATTCGCACGGGATATGGGTTTATCCCCCCATAAAATACGCAAAGAAATAAAACCGGGTGCCAACAACATTAATAACGAAATAAAAATCATGGTATATTACCTCCTATTACTCCCGTGGGAGGAGTTCATAATTTGGACCCACAAAAAGGTTGACCAAAACACGGGTTATATCGCGGGGGTCTAAAGGTTCATCAAATTGCCCCCCCCCCCCGTATTGCGGTGGGATGCGTACAGCGTTGAAAGTTGAATGCAATAATGCTATAACTTTTTCTTCCGGGAAACCTCGTTCCAATAAATATTTATTTCCCGATGCATGTATGCCATGGTCTGCTTGAATGATTATAACCGCATTTGGGTTTTGTGCTAAAATAAAATCGATTTTGTTAATAAGCATGTTTGCACTATAATCATGAAGTGGCATGTAAACATCAAATACAGGAAAGGTGGAATCGGAATGTACGTTTACTAAGTTAGCACCGGAATGTGTAAAAAGGCTGTGGATGTAAACCAATCTTGGTGACGGGAGGGAAAGTGCTTCAATCATGAATGCCATGATAGATTCATTATTATCATGACGATTCGTTCTATTATCAAAATTTCCAAAACGCGTGATGATTGGATTAACAAGAGATAACGGTGTTGTGATTTTCAATAATTCAAATAATTCCTGTATGCTATTATCGTTAAATCTGAATCCTGCAATTGAGTAACCGATATAATTAAATGCATGAAACAATTCAAAATTAGGAGAAATGTGCCTGTGAAGATCAATGCCGTCGCGTTGTAAAGTTTGTGTGATTTCCATTACTCTTGTTTGATCATTTGCATTCAACTCGATGTCTTTTAAAAGCGCCCCATAATAATCATCATATAACGTTGGGGAAAATAATATAGGCAATGCCGTATGTGTGTTAGCTCCATGTACTTCAGCCATTCTGTTAACAATAAATCCCCTGCATTCTAGCTCATACACTAAGTTATCTTGTGTATCATCAAAATAATGTTCAACGGCATAAAAACCTAGCATACCATCTGGTAAAAACCAAAAAATATCAGGACTGGGTAATGTTTCATCCACAACAAAACTTCTTCTAATGTTAAACGGCAATTGGTTTTCATCTGTAATAATTCCCATTTGCAAAAACAACCCCGGTGCAAAATTAATTCCATACAGTACACAAGTAATAAACGCTAATACATGGGTCATTGTGCGGGAATTTTTATGAAGAGGTACGATTCGCTTTCTGGCACACCACAATATTAGCCCAACACCGCACATTAAACCGAACAATAACATCATGCGCGTGATGGCAATCGTCAACTCATGCACAATGGAAAACATCCCCTCAAATAACCAAAAGGACACCCAAAATAATAGTAACCCCATTAAAGCACCTACATAGCGACGTGCCAAACAAAGAAACAATGTAAATAAGCTAATACTGATTATTGATAAAATTATACTTAAGGCGATGGTGTGATGAAATCGGATATCACCCAAGGAGCGGTTATTATTATATAAAAAGAAAAGGAAAGCATTGGGCAACAAAAAGGCCGTAACAAAACATATTATTTCATAAAGTCTATTTTTCATATATCATTCCATCCACCCTTATAATAATTTAAAGTAAGAAATTGTTATACATTATATCATTATTTTTGTTTAAATGATATTTTTAAGTAAGGTTTTCTATTAAAACTGTTCCATTCTCAACCTTATATACAATATCACAGTGTTCTATTGTACTTAACCGGTGGGCTACGATGACGATAGTTTTGTTGCCTTGTAATCCCCGTACCGCATCCATGACAGCTTTTTCAGTTTCATTATCTAATGAAGAAGTGGCCTCATCTAATACTAACACAGCCGGGTTTTGGTACAACGCACGGGCAATGCCCACACGCTGGCGTTGTCCACCGGATAAACGCACACCTCTATCGCCTATAATGGTATTAATTGTATCAGGCAATGTTCGAACAAAGTCAGCAAGCTGGGCTTGTTCTAAGGCCCTCCATGCCTTTGTTTCGTTTATTTCCTCTGCATTTATAGCAAAGGCTACATTGGCTAGTATACTTTCATCCAAGAGATATATCTGCTGAGGAATGTAACCAATTTGCTTGCTCCATTCTATGAAGTTAGCGTGGATTGATTTGCCTTCGTAATACACACCGCCGGAATCGGGCATAAGTACACCTAGAATAAGGTCTGCCAGTGTAGTCTTACCCGCTCCGCTTGTACCGATGAAAGCTACAGATTTATTACAAGGGATTGTGATGGAAACATCGAGCAATACAGGGGTGACGGTGTTGGGATATTGGAATGATACTCCTTTTATTGCTATGTTCCGTTCTTTTACTTCTATTTCTTTTGCTACTTGTGGATATACTGCACCAAAATCTGATTCTTCATATAAACTTTTATATACAGCATCAATAGCAGGGCGATTCACCAGTATCACATTAAAATATGTCACTTGCCGCACAATTGCAGGCAGTAATTGAAAAGTTGCAAACACAAACATACTCAATTGTGGAGCAAGTACAGTCAAATCTGCTCCGGCTAATAAAAACACTCCCACCATAGAAAAAGCCCCTGCAAACACTACCATTTCGATAGACATACGAGGTATTTCATTTATTATTTGGTAATTTGTACTTTCTTTTATAAAAATATCACTATCTGTTTTAAAAGCCATATGAAAGAACGATTCACGTTTCATAACTTTTACTTCTTTTATCCCGCCAAAAGCTTGTAAAACAGATTTATTCATACCAATTCCAACAGTACGCATTCTTTCTCCGGCAATTGATATCCTTCGTCGAAACACTTTAAAGTAAAGGAATACGCAAATTATAGCAAGTCCCATCATCACAACAGTCATTGCAGGAGATACAAGCAACAAAAACAAAAAGATAAATATAATTCTAAATAAATCAGTGATCATCAGTAGTGCATTTGTTATCACAACAAACAAATGGTTTACATCTGTGTGAATGATTCTGTTTATTTCAGATATATTTTTATGTGTATGATATAAATAAGAAAAACTTAGCATTTTTTTCAAAAGCCGCTCTGACAATAGTGCCTGTCTCCTTGCAATGAAACGAAATTTAATGCGGTTAAACAGAAGCAAGTACACACAACGAAAAAGATACACTCCAACCAACATAAAAGCTAATATCGCCAAAAAAATACGACTGCTATCGAAACCAAACAAAGTGAATAGTCTATATATTATAGCTATGTCATACAATGACTGTGGTTCCAAGACTAAGGTTACTATTGGTGCAATTAGACCCAACGCCAGCATATCTAAGAGTCCCGCTGCGATGATTGCAAGCATTAATATAAATAATCGAACCTTAGTTGCGCGGTCAAAGATACAACGAAGCTTTTTTAGCAGTTTTATCATGTCATTCCATCCAAAATGTTAACTCTAATGCCGCACATACAGCATGATATATCGGCAGGTGTTTTTCCTGCACCGCCGCAGTATCTGAAAATGGAACACATATACATACATCACAATATTTTTTTAACAAACCACCTGTTTCACCCGTAAAGCCAATAACAATCAACCCTAAAGCTTTAGCTGTAATACATGCGTTTATAATATTTTTTGCATTTCCTGATGTTGATAAGGCTATAACTGCGTCTCCTTTTTTTCCGTACCCATATACTTGTTGAGCAAAAATATATTCAAAATTTATGTCATTAGAAATTGCTGATATAAGAGCTGTTTGACTAACTAAGGAAATGGCCGGTAGAGAACCTTGTAAAAAGTCGGTTATATCATCATGTTCTTGTTTAGCAAATAATGCCCTTTCATCTGTTTCCAACGGTCTTTTTAGTTTAAATCCTTTCATGAGTTCTCCAACGATATGTTCACAATCGGCAGCAGAACCTCCATTCCCACATACCAAGACTTTTCCGGCATTAACAAAAACATCGTAAAGCATTTCATAAGCATTTAATATTTCGTTTTTACAAACCTCAAGGGAGGAATGAGATATTATTAACTTTTTAATCAAATTGTGAGCATGTTTTTTTTTGTTCATTATATTCACCCTTTTAAAGTATATTATTTACACATGCGAGAAGGCTTTTGAATGAATTTTGCTCATTAATCAATAAAGCCTTGCACCCTGCCGCAAGACCTGCTTGCACATCACATTCGTTATCGCCGATAACATAAGATTTTGACAAATCGATGTTAAATTTTTGTTTTGCTTGAAAAAGCATACCCGGCAATGGTTTTCTGCATTGACAAACAATCTTATATTCAATTCGTTCATTTTCAAATCCCTTTTCCGGGTGATGCGGGCAAAAAAATGTTGCATCCAAATATGCACCCTGTTCGCCGAGTAAACGTTCCAAACGCATTTGTATTTCACCGAGTTCTTCGAATGTGCAATCACCACGAGCAATAACAGGTTGATTTGTTATAACAACAGCTAAATACCCGGACATATTTATATTCCTGATCGCTGCTGCTGCTCCCGGTAGCAATTCAATTTGATTTGGTTTCGTTAAAAACCCTATGTGTTTATTAATCGTTCCGTCCCTGTCTAAAAAAATTGCCTTTTGTTTACGCGACAAATTTTTCCCATTTACAATTCCGGAAAAATAATCTTTACAAACTCGCTCATATCGTTCCGGAGTTCCCAAATCTTTGACATATTCCGGTGAATCATAAGCATATACCACATTTTCGCCAACAAGTGTCTTTAATATACCACGGTCTAAATCTAATTTTTTTAAAGCATTTATATATGAAAAAATATACGGCTCAAATATATGTATTCCGGCATTCACACGGTTTATATAATCCGTGCGCGGTTCTTCTTTGTGCATCCATTGTATGACCCGGTTATTGCTATCTGTTATAATGAGTGCACTGTCGTATGGATGGCCGTTGGGATGAGTGAATAAAGTAGCAACAGAATTCATTTTTTTATGCCATTCAAACATTCTTCTAAAATTCACATCGAACATAATATCACCGTTTAATAACAAAAATGTTTCATTAATACTATTTTTCAAAAAAAATAACCCTCCTGCTGTTCCTAAGGGGTATTTCTCAATTATATAACTTATTTTCACGCCATACATACTACCGTCATTAAAAAATTTTGTTATCTGTTCAGTACCATGTCCTGTAATAATAATTATGTCAATAATTCCGTTTTCTTTCAAGCATTCAATTTGATGCAGAAGAACGGGTTTGCCATCAATGGGAATCATGGGTTTGGGCATATCCTTGGTTATGCTTGCTAATCGTGTGCCAAGACCACCGGCCATTATTACCGCTTTCATAATATTTGCTTATCCTCCTACCTTTTTATCTCGTTAAATACAATCCATGCGTTTCTACTTTTTTGCGCCAATAATCAAGAAGGTCTTTCATGGTTTTTTCGAAGGGTATTTCGGGCTTCCAGCCTGTGTGGAATGAAAACTTGGCTGTGTCGGGTATTTGCAAATCGGCGTCTATCGGACGGAAACGTTCAGGGTCCGCGGCAACACTTATATCCTTACGGGTGGAAAAGCCTAACAACGTGGTAAGCATCTCTTCCACGGTGCAGGAATGGGTGCCGCCTATGTTATAATATTCGCCCGGGACAGGGTTAACGGTTACAAGCATATAATACGCTCTGACAGCGTCACGGACATCAGCCCAAGTTCTCATGGACTTTAAGTTGCCGGTATGCACAACAGGCGGAATCAAACCCACTTCAATAAGCGCAATCTGCTTGGCAAAGGTCGATTCAACAAATACATCACCTCTGCGCGGTCCGGTATGTGTAAACATACGGGTCGTCATTATTTTCATGCCGTACGCTTCCGCATAATAACGTCCGACTAAATCTGTCCCGACCTTTGAAATGGCATAAGGCGAAGCGGGATGAAATACACATTCTTCATTTATGGGAACCTTATCCGGAGGAACGCGCCCGAATACCTCCGATGAAGCACACACATGGATTACCGGCTCTATACCCTCATGCCTCACAGCTTCAAGCAAACGGGCGGTGCCGAGAATGTTGGTGTTTAATGTATCTATCGGCGCGTCAAAACTGGTTTTGGGATAACTCTGCGCGGCAAGGTGAAAGATGTAATCGGGTTTTGTCTTAGCAATGACAGTCTGAAGGGAGACGCTGTCGTTTAAGTCGCCGTATACCAGTTCTATACGGTCTTTTTTGTTTATACGCCCCAATAAATGGTTTATATTGTCTAACGGGCTGCGCCAACGAGCCATGCCGTATATAAATAAATCGGTGTTATCCAAAAGATAGTCGGCAAGATGCGAACCTACCATTCCTGTAATGCCGGTTATTAAAACTGATTTCATAGAATGTCTCCTCGCTTAAATTGATGTGTATATTTTCATTTTTTTATAAATTCAAAGAACCCGTACCCGTCAACCCAGCTGTTATCGTCCATGGCGTTTTCTATGAACGTACCGTCGCTCAGTGCCATGGAAAAATCAATTAATGTCATTTTATTAAATTCATTAATTATAGTGTCAGGGGTGTAAACCCTGACATCGTTAAAGCGCAGAATGTTTTTTCTGCCAACGGGGACGGAAATGTAACATCGCCCCCCCCCCCCCCGCAAAACACGTTGTATTGCTTTAAATGCCTTTCTGTCCGCATCGGGGTCAATGGGGTCGCCATACCTGCCTAACCCGAAATGTTCAAGAGAGCATAACGCTGACAGAGAAGATATGGAATTATCTTCGATGTTTTCAAGGTTTGTGGCATCCGCCTGAATAAAATTTAAGCCATCTACCTTAAAATCCAAAGGTCGTATATCAATCAATGTAACATTGGTAAAGGGCAGTATGCCCGATATAAAACCGTACACACTGGAGCCGATGTCAAAATGTTCTTTGACTCCAGAGTTGTAAACCTTTTTAGCCGCCCAAACATCCTGCAGGAATAACACTTTTGAAAGATTAGCCGCCGGTGTGTTCCACTCAACACAAAAATTCAAATTATCCTTACAAACAACAAATTCCGTCCGATTGTTTAATTCGGTGTATTTACGCATATCGTCATTGAATTTCTGTAAGTCAAATTTTAATTTGCGTGAATCGCGGAGGTATTTTATTATATCATATCTAAATTTGCGCAATCTGTATGGTAACTTTTTATATAGTCTCTTTAATCCTTTTTTTATCATGGCAATAGCCTCCTTAACGGTTTATAACCGATTACGCTTTTCTCCATGCGCGGACGACGCCTTTTCTGACGATTGGCGGGTTGTCAAATTCCCCGCCGGAGATTAATACCATATATCCTTTTGGCAGGTATGTCTCATACCCGCAGTCGTCAAGCAAATCCGACACGTTTATTTCATCTTCCGCCCGATGATATACGCATACAGCCATTTTATCTATCAAGCCGGAGTTCATGGCTTTAAAACTTCCCCTTAATGCTTTCATTTCATACCCGCTTATATCCATTTTTATTAAGTCAACTTTTTCTATCCCGCGCGTTTCAATCAAATCGTCCAATGTGATACTGTCACAATCGTTTTTGTCAGTCAAAAATTTATTGATTATTTCAACCTTGTCTTTATAAGGCGCAAAGGTTTTTTCAAGCGCCGAACACCATTCCCGATTACCCTCAATTAAGTATATTTTTTTCACCTTATCAATCACGCTTACGGCAAATTTACCCTCGGCAACGCCGGCATCTATAACAACATCTCCATCGTTTACTCCAAAATCGGGTTCGTCGCCGTTTCCGTACGTAACTCCCAAAACGCCGACAAAATAATGCCCGGAAGAAAAATATCTATGGGGTGAAGCGTAATCCTGCGTCATAGATTCAAGGTTGAAACTCCCCGTTATCTGTTCTTCCGTCCAATCGGACCGATAGAAAATCCTCTTATCGTCAATCGACAAATAGTACCCCCCCC
>Ga0131853_10014735_pt1 | contig 14319 bp, 17 predicted proteins | sample TergutLab28metaG_FD_92764 | JGI IMG/M metagenome (GOLD analysis project Ga0131853, IMG submission 92764) | Labiotermes labralis P1 segment gut microbial communities from Petit-Saut dam, French Guiana - Lab288 P1 (version 2) (version 2) | ecosystem: Host-associated > Arthropoda: Insects >... | reverse complement strand
TGTGTAATTGTTGTTGGTTGGCCGTGTGTATTGTTGTAATTGTCTTGTGTGTATTGTTGTTAGTTGTCTTGTGTGTAGAGTTGTAGTTGTCTTGTGTGTATTGTCGTTAGTTTTTTTGTGCGTATTTTTGTTGTCTTGTGTGTATTGTTGTAATTGTCTTGTGTTTATTGTTGTTAGTGTGTTTATTGTTGTTAGTGTGTTTATTGTTGTTAGTGTGTTTATTGTTGTTAGTTGTCTTGTGTGTGTTGTTGTTGTAGTTGTCTTGTGTGTATTGTTGTCATGTTATATGTATTTGTTGTACTGTGTATGGATTGCTGCGTTTTTGCTTTAGATGTCGGACTGCTGGCTAGAAGTCAGTATCCGGAAGGTCCTGCGACCGGCCACCTCGATACAGGTTTTTCTTGGTTTTCCTGTGTCTATAAGCAAATGCTGAGATGGTTCGCAACATTCCAAGTTGCCACTACATGCACCTCATATAGCCCTCCCAACTTAAATCCAGCAGTAACCGATTTCATGTTTTGTATACATGTAAAATAACCACTGCCACCGGATGACAACCCAACTGCAGTTAATAATAATAATATTAATAATTATTATTATTATTTATCTCCATTTCCACGCTTTCTACCTGGGTCTCTTCTCCCCGCAGTCTAGGGTGACCTTCAGGTGTCTTTTTACATCTGTTTGGTGTGTTTCTTCCAGTGTTGCATCTGCAGGTGCGGAACTGAAAATTGATGCGTTCCCACCTGTACAGGTACTTTGGATGTGTTGCCGAGCGGGAGCAATAGGTGTGACTATTGGGGTAATAGTTAATGCCACAGTTGATTCGAAACAAAAGAATTTATTAATCAGACTCCCCGGAGTACAAACGGGTCTGGTTGGTAGACTGTCCAGATTGAGTGTGTCCTGCCAGGCTTGGGTACAAGTACTTCAAACTGAATATAATCACCACACAGTTAGGCCCAAACACTGACATGGCTCACAAGGGTTCACAAGTGTTGTAATTAACACTAACATTTCAACTCCTGCTAAAAGAAATGCTTTTAGGGAAGCGTGTCTTATAGCAGTTCACGCTGGAGAGGAACTTAGGGGACAGATATACAGTCTCTCCCCGGTCGGGTCAAGGATCAACTGCCATAGTGATAAATTGGGAAACGTGCCCCGCTTCCCTTTCTGTCTGACAGATATTACTTGGCTCTTTTTGAAATACTACGAAAGCAGGCTAATCATAAAATAACTAGTCACAATGCTTACTACAATTACATAAGATTGCCTCTAAGTATACATGTAAAAACACCTGTATATAACACCAGATGTATCTAATATCTGTATTTTAATGTAAACTAATAGCATATTTACCTCCCACATTGCAGTACGTTGTTTATCTCATCATCCAAGGCACGCATCTTGTTAGCTCCAAGCAATCTCATTTCTTTAGCCAGTAAATGCGTTCTCCGGTCTGCAGGACGCACTGCTGCCTGCTTCCTGCCGTACTGTTGACCTCGAATGTTCCTGTCTGATAAGAATTACGAAGGGCGATAGAGTTTATGTGGGGAAACGAAACTGATGTATTGATGTGGAGAAGATGTGGGAAGATATTGAACAGCATCTTCAACTTCTTTGATGGGACGCTAGCCGAATGGCAGTACGTAGCCCAAATTCATGGTCAGCGTATGTTCTGGTAACTAGTGACGTTTAAATTTCGGTGTCTATTAGCAGAGCATTAGTGACAAATTAGTGACAAATCTCGCAGTGCTTCATGTAGCATTATGTGGATTGCTGTGACCTGATTTGTTCAGGCAGTACGGCTGCACAATATATGACCCATTTACTGAGGACTGCACAAGGTCACATAGCAATGTGAGCCACATGCTGCGGTACTGCCTGGCCAGTCGTGCTCTGAGACACTTTGCCTCATGCGGTGGCATTTCTCAGCTGCGCGGTTTATCCTTAGGTGGGAACCACACATCGCGTATCCTAGCTGTTACGATGTTTGCTTTCTTCTGGACGAACGTTGACTTTGATACCGAACAGCCCTTACTTGTGAAGGTCCATCATGCTTCAGGGACCCCGTCATTGGATGCACCACACCAAGAGCACAGAGGAACTGCATGACCTACAGTATTAGGGTGAATGTCATTAGGTGGACACGGCGTGTGGCATGCATTTCGATGCGCACGGAGTTTCGGTGCAGAAACCAGAAGGAAATAGACCGCTTGGAAAAGGGGGTCATAGCTAGCAGGATAATATTAAAGTAGATTTTAAAAGTAGGATTGTTATAACGTGGCGTACTGATAGATTTAGGGTAGGGAGAATTGGTGGGTTATATATACGATAGTAAATTGTCGGCGGACTACCGCTGGCACACTCACAACAGTCCACAGAACCCACCCAGTCTCTCTCTCTCTCTCTCAGTAACGGTCCAGGACCTCCCCACCTCACCTCCCCACCACACATCCGCACCTCACCTCCCCACCTCACCTACCCACCACACTTCCCAACCTCACCTCCCCACCTCATCTACCCACCACGCCTCCCCTCCACACCTCCCCACCACACCTCCCTGCCTCACCTCACCTCCCTGCAGTACATTTTATGTTGCGCTGTAGAAGTGGTGAACTGAATGGAATGGGGTCGTGACACCCCATACAATTTGTACAGTAGGACTATTTGGTTACTCTAGTATTATTTGGTTACCCTAGTAATATTGGTTACCATGTTAATATGCGTTTACCCTGGTGATATTTCGTTACCCTAGTAATATTTGGGTACCATATTAATATTTGTTTACCCAAGTAATACTCGGTTACCGTAGTAATATTTGTTTACCGTAGTAATATTTGACTACGCAAGTAATATTGGGTACCATAGTAATATTTAATTTTACCGATAATATTTGGTTACCATATTAATATTTAGTTATACCGATAGTATTTGGTTACCATAGTAATATTAGGTTATACTGATAATGTTTGGTTACCATAGTGAAGTCCGGTGAACAGTTCAAATTATGTCGCTCCTCGCTGTGTTACATTTTACATTCTCTTATTTTGTCTGTCTGATACAAAAATGTTTTCCAGGCACTTCGCTGTACAATAAGGCACATTTATGTTCTTGCCGTAGCGCGCGAGGCCATGTTGGACGCCCGTGCGAAACTCCAATACAGTCAGAATTCTGTATAGCAGAAAATTCAGGTGCTGGTGGGAAGGCGTGACAATACTAGTACAGTATTCTGAACTGGACTGGACTGAACTGGGCTGGACAAGACTTGACTGAACTGGGCTGGTCTGAACTGCATGACACGTTGTTCCGAGTTAATATGTTGTTACTTCCTTCGCCAAGGTCATTATTATTTCCTTCACCTTTTGCACAAATCTGAATTCCGCGAAAATATCTTTTAGGTGCAATAAAATGAAATACTGTTTTGCGTACTTAAAATAACCAAATAAATTTGGAGCATCTCAGTGCACAACAAACAGTGGTTACGTCACACAAATACATTAGCAGCTGAGCATGACATGTAGCTATCCATAGAGTCTCTGTTAACAAGACATCGCAAAAAATATACACCCAGTTCTGAATTTGCCCTCTCAGTCTCTGGCATTTTTCCATCGTTCACTCTAGTGACCCACTGCGCAATTGTCAAGCGCATCCTGTCGGGAGAAATGTCCGTATTAGTCTAATTTGCCCGCAAGAGCGCTACATTCTCCCGTATTGCAGCAGTCTGTTGCTAACTACTGTCCACAACACTGTGCCGCCTGTTACCTCTGCAAGTAATGCTGCACTGTCAGTTTGGCACTTTCCAGTTATTTGTTCTTATCCATTCATTCAGCAGTCTGTCTTACGACAGGTCCAAAGCCTCTTCCAAAACGAGCTCTCCACATAGTGCGATCTAGAGCTTCTTCCTTCAAACGACAGTATCCTCTCCTTTCCCTAAGGTCATCCAGTGGCTTCCTACGTCTTCTTCCTCGTCTTCCTGTCACTTCTATCCCCCTTTTATCTTTCCTTCAATAACCCGACGTAGAAGGCAGTTTCTACGCAAAATGTAACCAATCCAGTTTGCCTTCCGTTTACTTATTTCATGCAGGATATTCCTCTGCTCCTTGACTCTAAGTAACACTTCTTCATTTCTCACATGATCGGTCCAACTGATCTTCTCCATCCTTTTCCAGCACCACATTTCAATACTTTCCAGGTGTTTCTGATCTACTGCCCGAAGGGTCCCACTTTCAGCACCATATAAAGTTATGCTCCAAATGTAGCACTTCGCTGGTTTCTTCCTCAATTCCAAGTCCATTGTGCCAGTAAAAAGAGCCCTCTTCTTGTTGAATGCAGCTGTAGCCATAGCAATCCTACATTTAATTTCACACTACATCTTCCGTCATTTGTTAACATACTACACAAATATTAAAAAGATTCCACATTCTCTAGAAGCTTTTGGTCTATCATAATTTTTACTGGGGATGGCTGTCTTGAAATTCTCATTACTTTTGTTTTTTCCATATTCATTTCCATTCCGTAGCATCCTCCAATTTCAATCAGTTTACCAATCATGTCCTGTAGCACCTTTTCTTCCTTAGCTAGTAACACAAGGTCATATGCATATTTCACAGTGTGAATGATTTGTCCTCCTATTTTGAAGTCTCCAAACCCTTCCAGAGCTTCCTTGGTAAGGCATTCGCTGTACAAGTTGAACAGAATCGGTGACAAGCAGCATCCTTGTCTAACTCCTCTTCCAATCTTCACACTTCTTGTCTCCCCTCGGTTCAGCCATACTGTAACACTCTGAGCCATGTACAAGTTACCAATCAATTTTCTTTCACACCAATCAATACCAGTTCCCTTTAGGGTCTGCATTAATTTGGTCCAGTGACTCGATCAAATTCCTTTTGCTAGTCTATGAAGCACACACGCAGTTCCACATCTATCTCCGTGTATCGTTCAGCTATTATTCTCAGCATCCCAGTTTCATCCCCAGTTCCTTTTCCTCCTCTAGATCCAAACTGATCTTCTCCCAGTAAATCCTCAATTTTCCTCTCAATCCTTCTTCAAAGTATCTTTGCTACTATCTTTGCTGTATGTGCAGTAAGGCTGATTGTGCGATGGTCGCTGCATTTCGTAGCGCGTGGCTTCTTCTTTAAGCCAACCATTGTAACGTCTGTGAAGTCCTTGTGCCACTTTACAGTTCCATATATGGTGTTTATCAATTTTGACATTATTTTCAAAACACCACCACCCAGTAATTTTAGCACATCTCACGGTACATTATCGTCTCCTGTAGCCTTCTTATTCCTCATTTCCTTGATAGCTTTCTCCACTTCACCTTGCAAAATATATGAGCCTCTCTCGTCTGTATCTACTTCCTCTTCAGTTTCCACTTATAGGGTTTCCGGTCGATTAGGTCGATCGTTTAGTTCTGTAATATAATTGTCCCAAATTTTCAGCACTTGAATTTGCTCTACTATCTGTTCCCTTGGAAGTCTTCGATGCCAGTATTTTGAATCCCTTCGGTCTTCTTCCAGCCTAGTTATTTTATCTTCAAATACATCAAATCGTAACGTCCTGTTCTTTGAAATTCCACAATCCCGTTACATGTGTTCTCAAGATATTCCTTTTTGGCATAATCTGTGGCTCTTTTCAATTCGTTTCTCAGCCTTCTGTATTTCTTCCTGCCTTCTTCAGTGTTGGCACTATAACCGGCCGAATCTCAAAGACGGAACACGAAATCCACCCAGGGAATATAACGCGTGGTGGTCAGAGGAAAAGTTAAGTGTCTACCGGCTGGATGACAAGAAGGATATTTGTGGCTTGGTCTCTTTAGTTTTATTTTCACAGTCACTTCAATTTTTATACTTTAATGTTCTCAGTCCATCTATTTGTGTCCGTCACTGTTACAAATTTTATAAACAAAATACACCTCTGTATTACCGTCACGCTTCCCCTTCAACCTGCTCACACCACTGTCCTCTAAGAAGTCCCCAAACCCAGCCTGTGCTAGCTTCACGGCCTCTACGATCATCAAGCATAACAGCTGTCTGATTGATGTATGCCGAAAGGGGCACAGAATGTACCGTTCCCAGGGAGACAAAGCCGCAATATGGCTGTAACCGTAGCTAAAAGCATGCCGCATCCCTTCGCGTTATAAAAACAATCATAAACTTAATACCAGTAACCTTGACGTCCACACTCTCACAATGTACCAGTATATTGCACACAAGTGAAATTCTTTTCCTGGAATTCCGAATTTTTACTTTATTCTTCTCACGTAATTTTGTCTGTCTCTCCGCCGAGCATATTTTCGATCTGGTTTCGAACCGGGATCATCGGTAACAACATTCTTCCATTTCCTCCTTTCACCCATTTTACTGATCATTTCCTGTGTGATCCATCGTTTTCTTGCTCTGCTCTCTACTTTCCCAACCAGATCGCCGACAGTATCTGACACACATCCCTCTAAATTGTTCCACTGCACATGTACGTTCCCAGTGTCAAGTCCAGTTGCACCGATGTGACAGTGGGAATGTGCAAGTTGTTCTGCTGTCCATAAATTTTGTTTTTGTAATGTTTGAACTGATTTATTTTATTTGACAACCCTATTTTCTCACTTCCTGTTGCCACTCCACCATGTCTGTAGACTTTTGACTGAGTGGATTACGATAAACAGCCGTATAGTGCATTGTAGCGCGCTGAGATGAGTGTGGGGTAACGTAAGTTTGTGCTGCTGTCTGTGGGCTGTAGATTTATCTTGAATTAAAACGCGCTTGTCACAGGAGATCACTAATGTAAAAGCAGTCTCGTTACAGGTCTGGATTGGCCCAGAGAGTTCCAGGAAATTAAGGTTCCCAGATTTCATGACAACGGCACAGGATGGTGGTCAGGTTGTCAGCCTTACGCACCGGCCGCCTTTACCCCTAGGAAATATTCCTGGTACTCATTTCTGTTAGAGGCTGAGTCGACCCCAGGGCCATACTGCGATCGGAAGGATTTTATGTCATTGAAAAATTCCAATGACACCAGCTGGGATCGAACCAGCGACCTTGCGATTTGTAGTACAGCACCTCAACCACTGTGCTACCGCGGCCCCCAGGCCACTAATGTCGTTCTATATAATTAACTGGCTATACATAGTTATCGAGGGCTCTTTCCCTGGGTTAATCCGGCCGAGGGTTGAAGCTGGCCTATCGTTTCCATCTAATGTCAGACCAAGGTCTGTTGACCCTGTACCTCCATTGGTGCCCAGAGACAACCAACCGTATCTGTACGTTAAGCCTACTGGCTTCGTAAAAAACTAAGGCCTGATGTGACGCTACGCTACCACGGTCTGTCACCGCTAACATACAAAACATATCACATTGTTTAATCTGCATTTTCATATTCACTTGCCATCTCTAGTATGCAAGTAGCTCATATCTTTTCAGGAAAGATTCCCGCTGACGACCTCCCCCCTCACCCCTCCGCCCCCATCGTCATAGCAACCAAGCCCCTTAGTCGAGCAAACAAATCCCTTAAATTCGGAAGGAGATGTGATGTAATACGTTTTGTAACAAATTGCTTTATGGGGCCAGGCAGCACTGTTGACTGTCTACAGTGCAGATTGTGACACTGTGACAGAATATGAACAGTTCTAGAGCCATGACATATTGTGACAGAATATGAAGAGTCCTGCAGCCATGACACACAGCGACAGAATATGAAAAGTCCTAGAGCGATGCCATAATGTGACAGAATATGAACAGTACTAGAGCCATGACATACTGTGACAGAGTATGAACAGTCCTAGAGCCATGACATACTGTGACAGAATATGAACAGTACTAGAACCATGACATACTGTGACAGAATATGAACAATCCTAGAGCCATGACATACTGTGACAGAATATGAACAGTACTAGAGCCATGACAAACTGTGACAGAATATGAACAGTCCTGCAGCCATGACAAACTGTGACAGAATATGAACAGTCCTGCAGCCATGACATACTGCGACAGAATACCAGCAGTCCTGCAGCCATGACACACTGCGACAGAATATGAAGAGTCCTGCAGCCATGACACACTGCGACAGAATATGAAAAGACCTGCAGCCATGACATACTGTGACAGAATACGAAAAGTCCTGCAGCCATGACACACTGCGACAGAATATGAACAGTCCTGCAGCCATGACACACTGCGACAGAATATGAAAAGTCCTGCAGCCATGACATACTGTGACAGAATATGAACAGTCCGAGAGCCATGACATACTGCGACAGAATATGAACAGTCCTAGAACCATGACATACTGTGAAAGAATATGAACATTTCTGCAGCAATGACACACTGCGACGGAATATGAACAGTCCAGCAGCCATGACACACTGCGACAGAATATGAACAGTCCTGCAGCCATGACAAACTGCGACAGAATATGATCAGTCCTGCAGCCATGACACACTGCGACATAATATGAACAGTCCTGCAGCCATGACACACTGCGACAGAATATGAACAGTCCTGCAGCCATGACACACTGCGACAGAATATGAACAGTCCTGCAGCCATGACACACTGCGACATAATATGAACAGTCCTGCAGCCATGACACACTGCGACAGAATATGAGCAACCCTACAGCCAATTCCATTATAAAATTTCCTTTTTCCTCAGTTCGAAAGCAGTCAGGTGCTACCAGCACACCGTTAACTCTATTGTACCACATCATGCTAACAGCCGCTGTTGCTGCACTTTGGTGTAGTGATTAGCTCATGCTTTGTGCGAGGGGTCTTCGTTTCGACTGTCCGCCGTGACACCGGACGACCTGGTGGGTTTCCGCAGAGCCTCCAGTTCGAAACCGACACGAAATTTCCGTGACGTCACAACTGAAATTCAAATCTTTTCAATTTGTCATTGAACAAGACACTCAGTGCACGTCGTCATCATCATCATCATCATCATCGTCTTCTTCTCTTTCTTCTTCTTCTTCTTCTTCTTCTTCTTCTTCTTCCTCTTCTTCTTCCATGGATTAGGTCGTTCGACCTGTTCCGGGATCGACACATTACCACCATTTCCTGGGCCGTCCACGCTCTCTTCATCCTCGTGGTTTGTAATTGAGGGCGTGCTTCCCAAGTCTGGTGCTGTCCATTCTTTCAAGACAGTTGATCCAGTTTTGTTTGTATTTGAACCTCCCGTCCTGTACTTCAGACATCTCTGATTCTTCTCTTATGACTTCGCTTCTTACGTATTTTGTCCAGCCTTTTATGTCCTTTGACACTTCTTACAAAGCGCATCTCTGCAGCTTCTAGGCCAGTCATGTCTCTTCGTGGTTACCCACGTTTCGCTGCCATACAGTAGTGATGGTCTAGCTACAACTTTATAGAATTTCATTTGGATATCTGTACGGGTTTTCTTTAAGTGTTTCCTAATAGTGCCGCATGTTCTTCAGAATCTGTTTATTTTTTTGTCAAAATCTGATTCACTGTCTAAACTCAATTCGCATCCCAAACAATTAAACTGTTTCACTTATTCCAATATTGATCCGTCTATTTCTACTTTAGAACGCACTAAGTGTTTTCCTTTAAAAGCCATAATTTTTGTTTTGTCCGTGGATATTTTAAGGTTATAATCTCCTCTCATTTGGTTTAATGTATAGACAGATTTCTGGAGTTTGTCTTAAGAGCATTGTCTAATTACTTGGTCGTCTGCGAAGAGTAATGTGTTAAGGTAGAGGTTTCTTTTACGCACTATACCAGCGTCGACTTTGTGTTTCCATTTTCTCAGGAGGTCGTCTATGTAAATGTTAAAAAGAGCCGGTGATAGATTACACCCTTGTCGTACTCCTTGATCAATATATATTTTGCTCACGTATTTTCATTCCTGTGTCAATTTGCACACTGGTATTTTTATATGGGCTTTTAATTACTTCAATTAAATGATAAGAATCTGCTAACAATTTGCCATAGTTGGTTTCGATTTACTCTATCAAAAGCTTTTTTTCTAGATCCAGGAAGGCCACGTGAGTTTCTAGATTAAATTCCCTCCTTTTTCTATTGCTTGTTTAATGACAAATACATTTTCAATAGAGGATCTACCTTTTTGTGATGTTTTGCTGATTGTGCATCTCAGTACAGTCTTAGCAACCGACCAACTTAATGCACAAATTCTTGTTTTATAACAAGTTTATTATATTCCTCTACATGTTTCGATCACTGTTGTGCTCATCATCAGGAGGTAAAATTTTATTATACAGCATCTGGAATCGTCACACTCTGTAGGTGGCCGTCCGTTGCACCGAACGGCCACCTACAGAGTCGTTTCATTGTGTTGACGTATAGCTATCTTGTAACCACAATTCAAAAGACTAATACCTCTGTAAATCGAAGAGTTGTCACGTTTTCCGTTTTTGAATAGGGATTTTACTCTTGTTTGCCCCCACTCTTCTGGAATCGACCTTTCTCTCCAGCACTTATTTATTAACTCCAGTAAGCGGTGTGAGCGGACGGTCCGTTCCCCGTATTTGAAGAGCTCAGAGTTTAATCCATCTGGTCCAGCTGCTTTTCTTTTGTTTTGTTCATTTCAAGCTCTGTTCCAGTTCTTCATCGGACATTTCATCTTTCTCTGCCGATGGGGTTGGAGTTGTTTCTGGTTCATCGTCGTCGTTTGGCGGGAAATTCGAGCCCCATAAGCTGTTATAGTGTTCTATCCATTTTTGATCTTCTGTGTCACTAATTTCAGTAATGTGCTTGTTTGTTCCGTTGAAGTGTTTTAGTACTTTATAGTTTGTATGTTTTGTTCGCCAAAATATCAGCTTCTATTCTACGTATGAATCTGTCTTAAGAATCTTTCTATGCTTTGCAGACTGTTGTCTTAGCTGTGTTGCTTTTTAATTTGTGTCCTTCATTGTTTTTTCACTTGGGTATTGTAAGTATTTTTGGTAAGCTGTTCATTTGTTTTCAATGGCATTTTTTATCTCTTCATTCCAGATCCTTAAACCTTTCTTTCTTCCATATTTTTTCTTTGTTTCAATTGCTTCGCTGGCTGCCTTTTTTGCAGCCATTTTAAGCTCTCCCATTCTTACCGTATTGTTCAAGCCTTACGGTATTCACTTAGGTTTTTGGCTAGTCTTTGTTGGTTTCAATCTCCGTATGCTTTCTTCTTGTAGTAGGTATATTTTGTATGCAAGTACATTTGCCAATTTGCTATTGTTACTTTGTTGTTCCCGTCTGCTTGATAAGTCAGTTGGAGTTGTCAGAAGGTAATGATCCGATCCTACGTCGCTGTGCCGGAAAATCTTTATATCTTGTACTAAGTTTTTTAGTCTTCTCTTGACTACGATGTAGCCAATAATGGTTTTAGATCCTCGAGCACTCCATGTATATTTGTGGATTTCTTTTTTTCTATAGAAATTTTTGGCAATTTTGAAATCGTTAAATGATGCAAATTCTTGTAATGTTTGTCCGTTTCTGTTTATGCAGTCTTGTCCAAAGGTTCCTGCAACATTTGGTATTGGCTCGTTTCCAGCTCTAGCATTACGGTCTTCGGATATTATTAGGCTGTCACCTGTACTATATTTGTCAACTTCCTTTTGTAGTTGTTTGTACAAACGTCTCGTTTCTTCTACTCTACCTTTTCGGGAGCATAAACGCCTATTAGAGTTATGTGCCATCCGTTGGTTTTGAGGCGAACAGTTATTATGCGATCGATGACAGATGAGTATTTGTGATTCGAGAAGTACATTTATGGTCTGTTACTAAGGCTATGCCTGATTGGACTCGTGTTCCTTGAGAAACTCCACAGTATAGCATTAAGCAATTACCTATCATTTTGGTTACTTTAATTTTTTCTTTGGCTCAGATATCACTTCTGCGTTTGCACCTTTGGTCTTCGTTTCCTCCACCAGTTCAGATTCCTTATTGCCAATGGATCTAACGTTCCATGCGGCTATATTTAATGTCTCATGTGTTCCAAATCATTTTCCTTTTTTGTGCCAGGTCGTTTGTCGTTTGATCCGCCGATATCCAAGGCCATGCGTCCTTGCTTGTGAGTACTTTGTTTTCCTTTGGGAGGGTTACCAACCCACCTGCAAAACCCCCATTCTCGGAGGACCAGTTTGTCTCCCTTAGTTTGGCTTCTCTCTTACGGCCAGTCCGTCTTGGGAGGCCCTACCAGGAACAGAAAGTTCCCGCCGGCATAGCCCGTAAGGACATTGAAGCCCGCAAACCCCCCCCCCCCAACGACAAGGTGGAGACATTCGGGGTAGGCAGTGTATGTATAACGTAATATTGAAGCGCGTTCGCCTAACCATTGTTGCCGTGGAAAAGCAATGAATAATACATAATCTGAGTGTGTGTTTGTAGCCTTAGGTTCCCAGTACGCAATGCTCATGCGCCGTGTTTTCATCTGTGGCCTTTCCACTGTACATTATGATTCTGCTTCATCCCATAAACGGCACGATTTTTAGGAAAAGTTATTAGACACAAAAGTGTGTGTTTTGATTTTCTCTAACAACCTTTGTTTGGAACACTTCTCATTGTAAGAAGAACTCAGCAGGACATTGCCATAACTGCACGTGTGTTTGCATGCCAACTGACAGTTATTATTCTTAGAGTTTAATCAAACTTGGACTTTCTCGACAGATTTTGGAAAAAATGCTTATATATCAAATATCTTGAAAATTAGTCCTGTGGGGACCGAGTTATTGCATGTGGACGGACAGACTAACAGACATGACGAAGCTAATATCCTCCTTGCGAACGCTAACAACGATAATATCACTAGATGTTGATTGTAATAATAATAATAATAATAATAATAATAATAATAATAATTATTATTATTATTATTAACTGCAGGTGGGTTGTCACCCGGTGGCAGTGGTTATTTTACATGTAAACAAAATATGAAATTGGTTACTAATAAATTTAGTCTGGAGGGCTACATGAAAAGCATGTAGTGGCAACTTGGAATGTTGGGAACCATCTCAGCATTTGCTTATAGACACAGGGAAACCATGAAAAACCTGTGTCGAGATGGCCGGTCGCAGGACCTTCCGAGTACTGACTTCTAGCCAGGAGTCCGGCATCTAAAGTAAAGAAAACAGGATATTACCAGCGTCGAGTCAAATAGGGTACAAATGAACGTACGCCACACAGACTGATTCGTTTCAGTATGCTGTGCGGTACGAACTGCATGCTCCATCACGATACGTGTGTGCAACTGCAGTAAAGAATGCCATGACATGAAGCCGCAGCAGTTTTGTGGCAGCAGCACACAGTGCACACGAAGAATATGACAGGAACTGCTACTGACATCAACCCAAAAACCTTAGCAGTTAGGTGCGATTTCCGGTTCTCACAGCGGTACTCTTGAAGATGAGATGTGTAGAAAGCCACGTTGTGCTTTGGAGGTTACTTTTGTAGGCGTTTCGAAGAAATAGCTCAGCCTTGCTCAGAATCAAACAGTCTAAGTAGCAATATGTTGCTAATGATGTTCTGCCATGGATCTTCTGTTCCTGCCCCGGTCTTTCACAGCACTAAAAGTTTGTAGGCTAGTTAGTTCCGTTTGTACGCGATAGAAAGGTTACAGAATCATTAGGCACAGTGTGACATGGCCATCTCCTTGCCTTGATCCTGCCTCTTATTACAGTGCCCATTACAACAAAGAAACTGGAAACAGTAACAATCCCTGACGGACGGTGGAAGGCGGTGGCGATGTGATGGGTCTTTAGCTACGGGTGAGAGGAGAGAGAGGATGTGTATGAGGATATGTAATGCCGGTGCGGACTTAGAACATTTGATTCCACTGTGCAAAGTAGTGCATTACATGCGAAGAGAAATGTTGTTTGGATGACACCTGACCTTTTCTCTTTATTGTGGGATATTCTGCTCGGAACTTCGCCTGTCCGTCTTGTGCTTGGTGGGTCAGAGCACCTCGTCAGCATAGTCTGTCAGTGTTCTGGTTTCCCGTTATTGCCAGTAGCCTTAAGGCTTTCAGTAGACAGTTCAAAACTGAATCAAGTATCCCTGCTAGGAAGTGTGTCATCCCCGTTGTGTGTGTGAAACTTTAAATTGTGTGTAGTCAAACACAACTGTGTTACATAAGTGTATTTAATGACTAAATGGACAACTACATGTTTCGGCCCGTACTGGCCATCTTCAGGTTGTCTTAAGGGAACTGGCTTAGGATCTCACTATATGCATTGCGCGCGCACACGTGCTGTAGACATCTCTACATACGTACTTTCTTGTTTACAGAAGTAAAGCTACATGTGCAGGCGTGCTGTTCGGCAGGTGTGAGGTTCCGTAGTTGTGTGGAGGCCTGTTCTCCGTCCTTCTCCTTA
>Ga0131853_10014734_pt1 | contig 14320 bp, 5 predicted proteins | sample TergutLab28metaG_FD_92764 | JGI IMG/M metagenome (GOLD analysis project Ga0131853, IMG submission 92764) | Labiotermes labralis P1 segment gut microbial communities from Petit-Saut dam, French Guiana - Lab288 P1 (version 2) (version 2) | ecosystem: Host-associated > Arthropoda: Insects >... | reverse complement strand
CTCTGGCCGATATCTCCGTAACCATTGAACTTTGGATATAGGTGTTTTGGGTTATATCGGTATAGTTTGACCTAAGGAACACTCTCCCGAAGTTAGGTCCTTTCCTCCTGGGACACCCTGTAGTTGTATAATCACAAATAATTCGTAAGAGCAGCCGTACGTAAAGAGAAATGGGCTCAATACATATGATCGGATTTCAAATCACGTCTGAAATATCCAAATTCATTACACTCCACGGTCATTATATTTGTTTCGCACGTTTCATATTACCATCTAAAAACTTCGATAATTATCAAGAGAATCATTGAAGGCTCTATAAATCCACCGTCCTTTTCTAATATTATTAGAACAGCGTGTGCAAATACACCGAAAATGTCACAAAACGTTTACATTTTTGCCGTATATTGAAACACGCTTGTGAAATTTCTCTCAACGAAGTACACAAAAGAGTAGCGCATTACTATCTTCTTTAATACTTTTACTTCCTCATAAGCTGGTTTGCTGTTCAATGTAACAGCTTGTTAGGCTTTTTCGCATAGTCGCGAAAAGCGCCTATTAGTTTCATGCCCATCCGCCCGTCTGTCTGTCCATCTGACCGCATGCATCAGCGCGGTTCCTACTGAACGTATTTTCACAAATTTGGTATCGGGACTTTGGTAAAAATCTGTCGAGAAATTCCAAATTTAGTTTAAATCGCGCAAAAATATCGGGCACTTTACATGTAGACTAAGTACGTTTTATTGTTGCCAGTTACTTTTAAGTCGCCACAAAAGCGCTCTCTTCGAATGGTTTGGTATCAGGTTGTTAGGTTAGACGAGGAGGTATTAGGAAAAGGCGAACATGCCGCGATGTTACGTTATACGTATCGCTTCTCATACTGCATCCTCTATAGCTGCCCGTCTTCGCACGTATTATGTAAGAATGAAATTGCGTGTTCTACAACAGATTAGTCGAGCAACTACCGCCGCGCCGTGGCCATGTATCGTACCAGCAGCCACACCGTTCTCTGCATTTGCTGCCACACCGTACCGGAGACTAGATCTAGCATAACTGGCCTTGAAGTCGACGGCCATGATTCGCTAACGCTTCTGTTTCACGTAATGCAAGGGAATTAAAATAAATGCCCTGCTATTGTTTCTACTGTTCGTGAAATCTATTGGTTGTACATTTCAGTTTAATATACACGTATTTTATGAATTTACGGAAGATAAAGTATGAGAATTACGTATTTCATTATTGAAGTTATTTTCAGAAAATATCTGGGCGATGAACGGGTGTCAAAGTGAGTTTTAGTTAGTCCAGGGGTACACAAATTTTCCACAAACCTAGGAGCCACCTCAAAATTCTAGGTGCTATTGGTGACACGAAACAAGTTCCCACAAACATCAGGAGCCACCGGAACAACCTTTAGTCACCGCGGCTGCATGGTGACGGAAATTTATGCATCCCTGAGTTAGTGTTATATAGGCCTGATTTAAAGCATTTTTATACAATTGTAAATAACTTCAAATCACGTACAGGCATTTGTATTTCTATTGGACCCAGTTTAAGTGATCGTATGTAAGTACACACCATATAAAAAAGGAAATTTCCACTCCCATCAAAAAACACCGTAAGATGTACCTACGCTACGAGCCGTAATGCAGGTAAAGACACTGACAGTACCAGTATGTCAGAAACGTGGGCCACAGTGTACCGATTTAAAAGGATACGCAGAACGATAGAAGCATACACGATTTCACAGCAAAGCATTTCTGAAGCCAGTTGTTATCCGTCAAGTGCTGTCACGTGTCATTCGAAAAGTAAAAAGGGCACTGGAGCCAGCACTTGCTCACACTAATCCTATATATTCCACGCAGCTTGCTGCTTCAGTGCAGTAGCGCCCTGTGTTACACAGTGTGCTAATACTGTCCAAAGGCGCGTATTGTAACAAGGAGTAATGAGCAGAACACACAAAGCCTAAATTATTATTGTGGCTAATTTAATTTCGTGAAGAACTTACGTAAGTGCAGACTCTGTACGGACCTACATAAAATTTGTCGGATATAGTCTCAAAATTTTTAACTGTCTCCTTATCTATAATTGTTTACTTATATACAATATTTCATACGCAATATGCAGGTATGTTTACGATCTCTTTCCATATACGCCCGGATCCAGTGTCTTTTTAGTTACCATAATCAAACCGAAAGTCAGTAAGACAGGCAATATACGTATTGAGGCGCGTTCTTGCAACCATTGTTGCAGTGGAAAGTAAATATCACATATTCTGTGTGTGTGTGTGTGTGTGTGTGTGTGTGTGTGTGTGTGTGTGTGTGTGTGTGTGTGTGTGTGTGTGGAGTCTTAGGTATCCAGCATTCAATGCGCATGGGCCATAGTCATATGTGGCCTGCCCCGCTTTAAAATAATTTTCCACTTTGTCTCATAAACGCCACGATTTTCGAAAAAAAAGTTACTGAGCGTAAAATGTGTGTTTTATTTCCTCTACCACTTTTGTATGAAACATTTCTCATTCTAAGAGGAACTGAGCGAGCTATGATAAAAAATGTATATTGGTCTTCAGGTAAAGCACCCGTTATTCTTGTCCGATTTTAATGAAACTTGAATTTTCTGGACAGTTTTTCGAAAAATCTCCAAATATACAATTTCATCAAAATCCGTTCGGTGGGAGCCGAGTTTTCCCATGCGGACAGACATGACGAAGCTAACAGTCGCTTTTCGCAATTTTGCGAAAGCATCTAAAATGCATGGTCCCATTTTTATTGTTTTACTGTACAATAACTGCCTTACAAAGATCTGCTTCCTTTTCCGATCTCTGTAATCACACATAACCTTCAAAATACAAAGTAAGCGGTACTAAAGGTGCTGCCGCATAAAAAGTTTGCATAGCCGCCATGACGTCATAATAAATTTTATGAAATTAGATGTATGACGTTCACGTTTCATCCAGTGGAATAACTTTCTACAAAGTTTCATGAAAACCCATCAAATACATGAAGGTACGTGAGGGATAAACAGGCACAAATATACGCACACAAACACAGAAAGAATGGTGACCCTTATAGCCTTGTTTTACCCATTTAAAGGAGCCAAGCATGTTAATGGATTAGATAGCAGAATTATCTATTCCGAAAACGATTTCACTAACCTACAGTTTTCTCTTGGTCAGCGATATTACTTAACGTTAGAATGAAGAGAGAAGGGAAAGAGGACGCACAAGAAAAACGTGGATGGAAGGATTACAAGCAGCCACGACAACAAGAAATTTAGAACCAGATCAACGGAGAAACAGAGAGGAATGGAGTTTGGTTTCCGGAAGACGGCGACAGCTGTTAAAAAACCGCACAGATAGATAGATAGAATGAATGTTCAGACTTTGTGCCATTTTTCAATAACTGGAGTCAATGGCTATGACTGACATTGACTGCACTTTAATTTAAAAAGCAAGACATACGCCTCTTAGCCTGATAAGCGATCGAGTTTCAGACTTTCCATTCCCAAGGTAAGTGCATTTCAAGCATAACCTAGTGCCATGTTTAATGACGCGCAGCGGTACGGGACGTGTTGCCTGTTGTCCTGCTTTAGTGACCTTTGTTAATGGATGACATTTGGGAGAAGAAATGCTGAAGATTGATCATGGCACTTGGGCGAAGGAATGGTGATGATCAGGAATGCAGCTTGGATGAGTAATCAGAGATGATTAATGATGGTACGTGGGGGAGGATTTGGTGAAGAACAGTGATAGTCTTATTGAAGGTTAGGTATGGTACTAGGGTGAGGAAGTGACGGGTGATGAAAGTACAGAATGGATATAATACAAAGCTGTAGTGTATATATATATATATATATTCCTCAACACGCCTTCCTTCGGAGGGGAAGTAAAGCCGTCGGTCCCATGTCGTAGATTTACGGCATGTAAAAGATCCCTAAATTTACGTGGAAGTCGGAATTTAGGCAAAATTACTAACGGACATCTTTCTCGCCCACAGTTCCGCCTTTCGCTGCTAGGATCTCTTGCGTCGCTGCGGACGCAGAGGCACGTGGCGGCGAAAGTGGGAACGTCTAAAGGCAGGGGAAAGCAATGGCAAACTACCCCCAAGAACTTGCCTAGGATGCAGTGTGCCAAGAGCCATATCGGTTACAAAACCGGGCTCTGGCTCCTGCCGGACCGGCCACTAGGGCTGAATACTAATGAATGAAAGAATATATATATATATATATATATATATATATAGTCATGAACACATTACAATATTACAATTAGTAGCGATATATTATATACAGCTATATGTTTTGGCCCTGTATGTAGACCATCATCAGGTTGTCCAAAGAACTTATTAAGTAACTACACAGTATGTGTGGTAACTTTGGAAGGGGGAAGAGATCTCGTCTTACATCATAAATTGTGGGATTAGTAAAAGGTGCCAACATTTATATTGATGCGTACTTCATCATGTGAATGCATAGGTGTTCATCTTATGATCCTATCATACGATTAAATAAACATGTTAAGGAGCTGCATCAATTGTGAACATCTTACAATTCTAACATGCAAATAAGATAGTAAATCCATGTTACTAAGATCTTTCATCAATTGCAAACTGTATGTATATATAGATATATACACACTACAGCTTTGTGTTATTGACCTAACACAATGGGGATGACACACCTTAAGAGTATAAAATGGATTTCATGAAGAACGGTTAAAAAGCTACAGCGACAGTCAGCGTAGATTGGTGGCAGCACTGGGACGATGAATTGATGAAGATATGGCAGTGTGGCGAGGACTCGGCGAAGGTTACTGGTCGTGACACTGGGGCGAGTAGTCGATGAATATAAGTGATGCCACTTGAGCGAGGAAATGATAAAGATTGGGGGCGGTACTGAGACAGTAATGTGATAACGATTAGTTACGGCATTCGGGTGAAGAATTTTGCAGAAACTCACTGAGGATCTTCAGGGATTTTGTCTTTCGCAAAACTGAAATCAGCAGCACGTGTATCATACGTGTACGAGACAATAAATGCATTGGTGCAAAATGTTAGTCCTGCAAATTGAACATGACAGGCTATGTGAGATAAGTGTGAGTGCCTTGGAGGCGCGGGAAGACTACTGTTACAAAAAAATTAAAGATTTCCTTCGGGAGCCTGTAGGACTGGCTTAATGTGTGTCAGAATTTAGTCCAGAATCTAGCCTTGTAAAATAGTCATCATCCTTCGTGTTCCATATAGGTAAGGTGATTTCTTGAGCAGAAAACAGACAATTAGCTTCTTACGAACGGAAATACGCAAATAAAGCCATTTTGCATCCTCACGTCCCAATTTCAAGAAAAAATACGGTTTCATTTCCTCAGATGCCAGTCAATAAAATAAAACGTAGAACTTGTTTTGTTTTAAAGATGTTGCTGTTGGTATAAAACTTAATAATAATAATAATAAGCCAGACACCGATGAGCTATGCAGAAGACGTGGAAAAGAATCGGAGACAATCCAGCACATTACTGCAGCATGTGAGCAACTAGCACCTACCGAGTACGTAAAGAGACATAATGGACTAGCCAAAAGTATCCATCAGAAACTGGCAGAAGCAGCCGAATTGATTGAAGATAAAAGTCCATATTATAAGTACATACCAGCCAATGTACTGGAGAATGAAAATTTCAAGCTGTACTGGAATCGCAGCATACTTACGGATAAAACAATACTGTTCAATCGACCTGACATAACTTTTATGAATAAGAAAACAAAAACACCTTTTTGATAGACATAGCTGTCCCAAATACACATAATCTCGCCAAAACAATAACCGACAAACAAAACAAGTACCAAGAACTGGCTCCCTATGTGGAAGCAAAAGGCAGCCAGCACAAGTGATCCCGACAGAAATACCATCTACGGGAGTAATTCCAAAATCACTATCACAGAGTCTAACAAGACTTAACTTGCACCCCAATACATATAAACAACTGCAAAAATCTGTAATTCTTGGCACATGTTCAATTGTAAGAAACTTTTAAAACTACAAATTAGACCACCGAGCCTAATCCTGTTGATCACTACATCCCAAGATAGGTGAATATTTCCCAGCCTAAGCTGAGAAGTGAAAAATTCGATGATGATGATGGTAATAATAATACTCTTATCTCACACTATCCAGTAACAATTCGTACTGGAAGCGACGTGATGTAATAAGAAGGAAGTGACAGTGTTGTCCTGAATGGTCCAAGAAAGGGAGGGTAACAACATACGTCTTATTTCGTCACCACATTTTGCTGCGAGGAGGAAGACAGCGGTGATTAACCGAAGCTTTCAATTTGCAACTACTGCACAGGTTTTCCACAGTTCATATGTGGTTGTTCCCCAACTCGCCCTCTCTTAAATTCTGAGAGACATCTCCCTCAGTTTTGCCTACATTTCCTCAGCAGTGTCCCTTTCCCAGTCATTTATGGCTTTCAGTGTCATAGCATCAGAAGTAAAATTGTCCCTATGTAAGCTACGAACTAATATGGGAAAGTGGAGATAATAGTTAATCTGCTATATCCTTACATTAATACCTTATGTTCTAACAACACAATGGGGATGACACTCCTTAAAGTTGATGGTTCAACTGAGTTTAATCTCGGCACTATTTTGAAGTGAGTGGTCGGTCAGGTTTATGCCCCAGTCGTTTCACTATCGTGGAAAATTCCTCGCTCCCCACTAAAGTGGAGGCTCGCTGAATTTCAGTGATGATCCGGACATTTTGTGTATTTGAAAAATCCTTGCTGTTGCTGAGAACCGAACCATGATTCCTCGGCTCTCGACCCCTTACCTCAGTTACTATACCGACTACACAATTCCGGGTCCAATAAAAATTGTTTTGCTACTCAAAGAAAAGTTTTTTTATCTACATGGGTCCGTGCATCGTGAATCGAATTTAATAATTGACCAACAAGATGTTACTTATTCAGTTTATTACATTTCTGTAGGCAGCTCTACATGTTTCGGGTGTTGACACCCATCATCAGGAGCTCGTACAACTGTAATTACAGCTTCTGGTATTGATAAACCGAATCTACTACCATCCGCTCTCGTTGTTGAGTTGGACTCAACACCCGAAACATGTAGAGCTGCCTACAGAAATGTAATAAACTGAATAAGTCACATCTTGTCGGACAATTATTAATTTCAAAGAAAAGTGTCAAATTTGGGAACTAAATTACAAAAGGCATGTTATAAATTTTTTACAGTTCACATTGGCTGGCACAGTGCTACAGTGTCTGATGTACAACCGGGAGGCAAAATCTCTATTCCCAGGTGGAAAATGGCTGTCCTAACTGATTTTTCGGTTTCTGAGGCGAGGTTTTGACTACTATTTTACAAAACGCCAAAAAAGCCTTGTCTCGCTCCTTTAACTACCGATAAAAATCATCCCCTCCTATCTCATATGATGCTTCATGAACTTAACAGTTTATATGCGGTAACCGTACGATCCGTGGACTTATTAATACAAAGTGCTCAACATTAGACCCCCCACTCCCACCGAAATGCAGCATGCCAACGGCAAATATCGTGTCTTGCTATCACATTTATTGTTACGTTTTGTAACACGACTAAACCAGCGTAAATGACTACGACGTGTTTTCTGTGCAAGTGCCTTAGGGAAATGTCGAGAAAGTTGGCTAAAAATTCTCATTCTCCTGCCTTCAGGGCCACAAACTGCGAGAAAGATCTTCCGTAGCGATCCTGCGGACTAACTCCCTAATGCTGTACACGTTATCCAACAACGGTAACAATCTTTCACATGATTACTGACAGGACTCTGGTGAGTGCTTGGCCTTGGTTAATTCCCGCTCAGCAGCCAAAGTTATAAGTGAAGCGAAAGCAGATAATGTCACACGCGATGTGTTCACACCTGCATCGCAGATGTGTGGGCATGTAGGAGACAGCTCGATTTGCGAAGCCAAGAACGTAGTCATTCAAATCTCTTTCAAGGCGCGGCAAATATCTTCGAGATGATATCTGATGTAAAATAGTGGACGGTTGTAATATATTCAGTTTTGGAATAAAAATCCATAGTCTTGATATTCGTTGATTTTCTGTATATCTATATCTATATTTATACTTAGGAATATATGTTATTGCATGTATCAGATCCTATAGCCAATAATTACTTAAAATTACTTTGATTAAAGTTATATAAAAAATATTTCGAAACATTTTCTTTTGTAATTTATTTCATGGGTCTGTCAGCATTGCAGACAAAACAGCATTGAATGATATGGATGATGAAAGAGCTGAAATAGGTTTAGAGAGAAACAGTCGTGGGTTACTTGAGGTAATATTCTTGAATGTTGCCTAGAAAAAAACTGCAGAAAATTAAAAGAAAAGCTCAGAAAGGTTTGCTAGTGTCCTGGCGGTCATTTGAAGAGAATGCCTCCCAAATAAAAGTACAGAATTTTTTAAGAAACATAGATATTTGTTGTACACTTCACCGAACTCTACATTTCATATCAAGTGCGAATGTTTTGCTGGACAACAAATACATTCTTTTATAAAGACGATAAACTCGAGATACGGGCTTCGTCAGGCAAGAAACCAGCCTGTGTTCGAAAAATTCTAGCAATCAAAGAAAACACAAGTTTCCTTGTAAACTCTCGATGATAATGGTAATTGTAGATTCGTAGATAAAAGCTGAGAAAAAGCGAATGTGACTTCCCTGCATGCCTTCAAGTCCTGCGTCACTTTCCTTAATAAAGAACTACTAATAATAATAATAATAATAACGCCTGACACTCTATGTCAATTTTCACATTTTTACCTATATAGCTAGGTATCAGTAGTCAATTCCGAAACAGTCTCGTTACTTGGACTTTGTCAACCGTCGGCTTATGTTCAAGACATAATGTTTCGGAAGCCGGCTCTGCTTCCGTCTTTAGGTGAGGGAAAAGACATATTCTCAGTTACCGGCCCTAAACTAGGATATTCTTTCGGATTACAATACACCATCTTCGAATCCTTATAGAACTGAATAAAAAATTAAGTTGAAGCAAAGAAAGAACAATGGAATTTAATGGCGTTTTGCACTGAAGGCCCTACTGTCTTTTCCTCCAATAATATCACATTCGAAGCCATTTTTAAAAAATTTGTAAATACTTCCAACCTGAATTTCTTTTGGCCATTCTCGCAGATCACAAATTGAAGAACTGTCTGTTTTCGATTCTACGCGACTATTTATTCTGTGGGCTAAATGCAAATATCCTCCGAGTCTGGAGACCATGTCCTCCAGTTCACACCGCAAGATGCGCCGTGTCGTGATCATAAGGGATAGAGACTACATACGCGTCCGTGCCTGCAGGCAAGTCGCTGCATTACAATAACGACGTCACATTACGTCACATCTAATTTTCGGGCGTCATTACGCTAAAGTGCATAATCAAATTTAAGAGATCGCTTTCTGCTCAGATGAGAACAGCGATAAAGTTAAGCTTGGTTCAAGCTGCAACGCTGTGCCTTTTACTGTGAGGTGACAGATTCTAGTAGTAATGGGACAACAGCCTGCCTCAATGAAGTGTCAGTGGACTTCACAACACTCCACACAAATACTGGACAGAACATTAAACTGATCCAAGACCGCTTTCTTCCAAATCTTTTCCCATACATTATTCACAAATTATTCCACCATTCGACAGCGATATTATCCATTACTAATACTTCAGTAATACAAACTCCAGTCAAACAAAAGAGGCAATGTACTCATGACGTAACAATGAAACTCGTTCGTGTAACAACTGTTGCCGTGGAAAAGGAATAAGTCTTAAACATTATGTGAGTGCGTGTCCTCCCCCTTGCCTTAGTTATTCGACATTCAAATCGCATGTTTTCTGCACTGTTTTATATTGTCATCCGTGGCCTGTGTGGCTCTGCCATATCATACCACACTACCTCACAAAGGCACGATACTCGCAATAAAATAAAATAAATAAAATAAAATGTATCGAACATGAAATGTATGTTTTGATTTTTTATGTAATTTTTTTCTGAAACATTTCGTACTCGAAAAATAATTATGAGAGATATAAAAAATTTGCACAATTTGCAAATTTGCACATTTATGCAAAGCGAACGTTATTCTTGTCAGATCTTAATCAAACCGTAATTTTCTCGGCAGATTTTCAAAAAGTACTCAGATATCAAAAAATTAAAATCATTCCAGTGTTCCATGTGGACCGTCGCATGGGCGGACAGCAAAGAAGAAGCTAACAGTCACTTTTCACGTTTCGTTCAAGGCGTCTACAATACATAAACCGGAGCAACACTGCATGTCGCATGGCATATCATCCCCAGCTGAACGTGGAGTAACAAGGCCTTATTGATCACGAATAACCTATTCTTTTACATCACGTCACTGTGTGACTGGCTCTTCACTGCCGTCAAAAATTGGAACAACAGGATTCAGTTCACGTGTTCATTGTAATGCGAAGAACATCAGCTCAAAACATATCATGCACGCCTTAAGCGGATCCCTTTCTAATTCCTTAAGTGCAAGGAACATCCTCTTCCTCCAAGGACAATCGAGAGGTTTTTTGCACGTGCTTATTACCCACGTGTGACCAACTGCTTCATTTTCGCCAGAAATATAGGTGTTTGGGCTCAGGTGTATGTTTTAGAACATTTTTATTTTTCGAAAAACCACTTTCATGACTGACTGAGGTCGTCCAAAGACTGAAAATAATCCGTTCTATCAGACAGAAACTCAGTATGTTCTCCTGCTACCTTTCACCCGAGAACAAAATAGTATCAAGTTTTCGAAACAGTTTGTTGCTTTTGGAACACTAGGCTTTGGACTGCATTCAGGAACCACGTAAACTCTATGTATAAATGCCACTGTCAAGATCCTGTATTATCTGTATTAATAAGTTTGGAGATGAGAACTATACTGTGCCTAGTTTAGTGATGTGAGGTGAAATGAGAGGGTAGTGAAGTGTAAATGAGAGGAAGTGAAATGTCGATAAGTGTAGTGAAGTGTAGTTGGATGAAGTGTGGTGAAGTGTAGTGAAGTGTTGCAGTATAGTGATGGTCTTAGTAATAAGGTGTCCAACATTATTAGAAGACATATAGACAATATGAAGTTGCTGCGTGTATGTATTTTACTATTATCACATTCTTTCATATTCTTTAGGTTCTATTTTTTTTATCAATGCATATGTGGTTGTATTCATGTTTAATACTATAATTTATGTATTTTTAATGTTATGTCTATGTATTCTTATTGTACGTTTATGTATCTTCATCGTGCCAGCTGGCACTCTTCGGCTACCCTGACTGAGGTTTTTCCGTGCTTCTTCCTCAGTTGTAAGGCAAATGCCAGGATAAAAACCGCAAAGACAGGGCACGATCCGCACTCTTCCAGCATTTTTGTATTGTTCTGTGTATTTTTGTTTTGTGTCGTTCTGTGTATTGTTTGTGTGTAAATGTGAACTGTACTACTGCCACCGGGTGGCTACCCAATTGCAGTTAACAAATATATCACAACAGTTTTAAGAAAGACAGGATACACAATCAAACAGGAAAATAACAAAATATTAGAGTCAAAGATGAGAATAAAGAGAGGAAGGTACAGGAAGAACGAGAGTAAAAGTGAATATAGAATTTTTTCGCTTATTGTGTACATAAATCTCAGGAATGACTGAAAATATGAAGTGTATAAAGATAATATACTAAAGTACACAATCCTGTGTTATGCATGGAGGCCATGAAGTAAAAAGCTTTCGCACTGAACAATGGGGATGAGAGAGGAATGCAGACAAAGCTCTTATTTAAAACACTTTATTATCCAACAGATGCACAAATATATAATTCGTAGATACAATTAGAATTATTATAAAATATTTAAAATTTCTCCAACATGTTTCGGATCACAAGGCATCCATCATCAGGGAGCTCTATACAGTGCTTGGCTAGAATTGCAGTAATGGTAATTTTAGCCAAGCACTTTATAGAGTTCCCTGATGATGGATCCCTTGTGATCCGAAACATGTTGGAGCATTTTTAAATATTTTAAGTATTTTGTAATAATACTAATTGTATCTACGAATATATATTTGTGCATCTGTTGGATAATAAAGTGTTTTAATCGTCATTGATGCACGGTACAAACATGAAGAAACCTTATTCATATATATTTACCAACACATGCACACTTTTTAAATGACACTATAAAACTTTTAATTTGTTAAAATAGTTAAAATCTCCGACATGTTAACTATTTTAACAAATTAAAGTTTTATAGTGTCATTTACTATTTTAACAAATTAAAGTTTTATAGTGTCATTTACTATTTTAACAAATTAAAGTTTTATAGTGTCATTTAAAAAGTGTGCATGTGTTGGTGAATATATATGAATATATGTGAATATGCATGGTGAAGAACTGAAAATATGAAGAAACCTCTTATTTATTTCATATTAATTACATTATGTAATAGAACACAGACATGTTGCTAATAGGAACTACCATTCCAGGAACCAAAAATTCAAGCATCGTGTTGTGATTTATATAATTCAATTTCCACTGCAAGTTGCGATCAGTTTAAAATGCTGTGTATCAGTGCAGCCACAGTCACGCTGCGTGTCGCATCATGGCCGTTGAGGCGTGAGAGCGAAGTTACTTACCGTCGTGCCATTAAATTATGTTAACACTGAAAGTACAAGCCTCCCTATAATAAAAATTGTTAACCTCACACGATATTGAACCTCAGACATTACTGAACCTCGAAAGGTAAATGCGACAAAATTGTTATATGATTTATAATACTATGTATTTAGTTGTACATTCTCTGTTATGTAGCTGTCCACAGCCTTTGGACGCTAATATAGCCGAAACATGTAGCTAATTTGATATTTGATATTTGGAGGTTTAATTATTCGTGTCTTTCTCTAAAAAAAATAGAACAAGATTAACTATATCAAATTACTTATAAAGAACAATTAAAAATTAAGAATATAACTTCTAAAATTTAAGGGGAGCTGTGTTATATTTGGAAATACCACTCAGAATTCAAGTTTGAAGGTTCTTGTATTGAGGTGCTCCGGACACATCCTTGTCAATATAAACGCAATAGTGTGTTCGCCCTGCTTCAGTTATTTGTCTTCGAAAGTCCAGACTCACGTGATGTGATGTTAAAAATTGGTAACGTTCTGATTGCGCACATTTTGTAGGCGTGTCTTCCAGATTTATTTACGAGTCTTCGTTTATAAGCTCATATTTATATAAGTGTTTAGGGTGCACGAGTAAGGGCACTTCTAATAGAAGTGGAGACGTTGAAGTTTGCTGTTACTCAGCGCGTTCACATAGTCACGAAAAGCGCCTATCAGGTGAGTCATGCCTGTCCGTCTGTCCATCTGTCCACATGTATCAGCGCGGCTCCCACTTGATAGATTTATGTGAAATTTGGTATCGGTTACTTTTATGAAAATCTGTCTAGAAAATCCAAATTTGTTTAAAATCGGACAAAAACATCGGGCAGGTTACATGATGACACAAGTGCTTTTCACAATCTTATGTTTATTGGACCGTAATAGTTGAAGAGTAAAAGACCAACTTGATGTCACTAGCTATTTTATTTCACTTCATATGTGCTCAACATGTTTCGGACATTAATATGTCCATCATCAGGAGCTTGCGACTTTGCTATTGAATTACCACATCGGTTATTGTGTTCTTGGTGCGGCTGGGTTCGAGTGGTGTCCGTGTGCGGACACCACTCGAACCCAGCCGCACCAAATCTCCAACACACAACGACCCGAGAACAGAACAACCGATGTGGTAATTCAATAGCAAAGTCGCAAGCTCCTGATGATAGATATATTAATGTCCGAAACATTTTGAGCACATAAGAAGTGAAATAAAATAGCTAGTGACATCAAGTTGGTCTTTTATTCTTCAACTGTTTTTCACAATGTTGGCAACGACATGCTGAGCGCAGCAACAGACACAACGCATTGCTTTCCATTGCAGAGCTTTTAATATTTATTACACTGTTGACAGCAACATCTGTTACGTCAAAAAAAAACAAACGAAATTCATTTTTTCCCTTTACATGACAGCGATGTTTAAACAAGCGAGCCACATTTCTGCGTAGCTTGCTTGCTACTCGTACATTTTATTTCCCCCATCAATCCGCCCCGAGCACTGAGCGCTGGCCTATGAGATCCTAAAAAACTAAACCCCGTGGCCTTAGTCCGCACGCGAACTATACCGACAGAGCGGCCGCCGCCGGTCGGCGAAGTTAGTGCCAACTTTTGCGGATAGAGGGGTGTCACGTGGTCAGCGCAACG
>Ga0131853_10014733_pt1 | contig 14320 bp, 17 predicted proteins | sample TergutLab28metaG_FD_92764 | JGI IMG/M metagenome (GOLD analysis project Ga0131853, IMG submission 92764) | Labiotermes labralis P1 segment gut microbial communities from Petit-Saut dam, French Guiana - Lab288 P1 (version 2) (version 2) | ecosystem: Host-associated > Arthropoda: Insects >... | reverse complement strand
CACACTTTTCTCTGGCCAATATCTCCGTAACCATTGAACTTTGGATATAGGTGTTTTGGGTTATATCGGTATAGTTCGACCTAAGGAACACTCTCCCGAAGTTAGGTCCTTTCCTCCTGGGACCACCTGTATATGCGTGTATATTTGTATGGTTGTATTATGTATGTGCTTTTATATATTAGTTATATAAATATGTATATATACATGTATTTTATGCGTTTGAATGTACGCATGTACTTATTGTGTGCGTATATATATTTCATGTATTTTTGTGTACATGCATATATCAAAATGTGTGTATACGTATTTGTATATATGTATTGGTGTAGGCGTAAATACGTATGTACTCTTATTTGTATGTATGAATGCATGTATGTGAAAAAATGGATGAATTATATATATGTGTGTGTATAAATGCGTATGGATACGTATCTTGTTTATATGAGTGTAAATTTGTGTATATGTATCTATGTATGCATGTAAGTGTGAATAAGTGGATGTATGTATTATATTTTAGGTGTGTGTACGTGTATGTATGTTTTTATTTACGTATAAATTTATTTCTATGATGTATTCTATTAAATGTAAGTGTATATCGATGTGTTCATGTAGTTATATATGTGTGTATATGTTGTATGTATGAACGTATGCATGTTTGTGTGGTAGATGTATGTCCATGCGCGTGTATGTATTATGTTCAAATGTACGTACGTACAAATGTATGTATGTATTTGTGTGTATGTAAGTATGTACGCATGATGAATGTATATATTTATGTAAGTTTCTATATATGTATAAATGTGTATATGTGTTATATAGATATGTATGTTTGTGTGAATATATATGTATATATATGTGTATGAGTATTTATGTACGATATGTAATGTGTATGTGTGTATATTTTCATGTATGTATTCATTTATGTATGTAGGAATATATTTGTATGTATGTACGCAAGTATATAAGTATAAATGTATGGAAGTGTGTACATAGATATATGTATATATGAGATTATGTATAATGTATTTGTGTTTTGGTATATATTTGTATGAGTATTTTTGCGTATGGATTCATTTGTGTATAAAGATTTGTACATGTGTACATGTACGTATGTTGGAATATAATTATGCATATATACGTAGGTATATATAGAAGTGATTGTGTTTATTTATGCGTGTATGTGTATATATTATTCTGTATGTACGTATGTATTTACATATATGTAAGAATTGGTGTGTTTATGTGTGTGTATTTATGAATTTATGGGTATATGTATATGTATGTATGCATTTATGCATTGATGTGTACGTGATTGTATATATGTTTATGTGTTTATTTATTCATGCGTGCGTGCATGTTTCTACGGCTGTATATGTGTACGTAAGGATGTTTAAGATTCTGTGTTTATGTATTTTAGTTTTATATATATTTGTGTATATATACGTATGTATATATATATATACATATGTGTGCTTTTATATATGTATACGCATGTATGTATGTATGAATGTTTAATGTATGTGTGCATATGTATTTATATATATACATGTATGTAGTTTGAATATGTGTGTGTATATTTGAATATATAAGTATGTATATATATATGTGTGTATGTTTATGTAGGTGTTTTGTATGTGCATATATTGTTTTGTTTCTGTATAAATGTATGTGTGTATGTATTAACGTGTTGTATGTGTGTGTGTCATGTGTGTGCGTACTTATGTATGTATGTACATGTCTATGTATGTATGTTTGTGTACGTGTGTGTGTATGTATGTACTACGTGTTTATGCATGTATATATTTGTATGTATTTGTGTATATATGTATTACCACGTACGTATATGTGTATGTTTAAGTTTGTACGTATGTATGTACGTTTGATCGCATTTATATATATGTGTGTTTTATATACGCATGTACATTCGCATATATATGTAGGTTTGTATGTGTGTGTATATGAATATGTATGTATGTAGAACGTGTTTATGTGTTTGCATGTACGCGTGTGTGTATTGTGTGTGAGTGTGAATATTTTAAGTACTTACGTGAACACGTTGTATAAATATGCGTTTATATATTTATCTTTATATATTTGAATGTGTGTGTATATGTATTATATTATGTGCGTGTGTTTGCATTTATGCATTTGGGTTTCGTGTATTTGAGAGTATGTGTGTATGTATGTATTTCTGTGTCCATATATGAATGAATATATGGGTATTTATTTATATATGTATGTGAGTTTCTATATATGTATGTATGCGTGAATGTGTCTATATATCTGTGTCTAAGTATGTAGGTTTGTGTATGTTTGTACGTATGTATGTATTAATGTATGTGTGTACGTAGGTGTGTAAGTTTGTTTTTGTGTATGTATTTATTATATGCGTATGAGTTTTTGTTTTTATATGTAATTGCGTGTAAGTATTTATATATGTATGTGTTTATAAATATATATATGTGTGTGTATATGTGCAAATGTATATATGTTAATTATGTATGTATGTAGTTACGAAAATTTATATTCATTAATTTTTCTATGTGTATATGTGTGTGTTTGAATTTATGTATGTGTATATGTATGTTTGAATATATGATTGTGTGTATGTATTTGTGTATGTGAATATGTATATATGAATTATGTCGGTATGTATATAAATATGTATGTATTTTGTGTGTGCATGTATGTATGATTGTATGTATGAATGTATGTATGTATGTATGCATGTACGAATCAATATCTGTGTGTATATGTGTATGCATTTATGAATGCTTTTATGTATATATGGTTTTATGAATATATGTATGTAAGTATTTATGTGTGTTTTAATATACATATAATTTTGTTAGTTCGCTCTATTTCGAACACAAGTATGGTTAAAAAATCTCTTCCAATCTAAAAAGCTGGTTAAATAAGAATTTATTTCCGCGACAATAACTACTTATATTATACTTGTTTAAATTGAATAGATAACACTAAACACCTCTGGTTAATTAAAGTTCACACCAGTTATGTTGAGTAACTTGAAGCCTTGACAAATTAATAGGTATATATGACGTCACAAATAAATGCAATTAATTTATTGAATTAATGCGCATATTGTTACACTGCTTATTAAAGCCACTACTCATGAAATTCTCTATGCATTTACAGTTTAGTTATCTTAAATTATTATAGTTCGATGAATGCCACAATCATGTAACACTGCACTAAATTACCCTTCTGGTACTATTTAACATAACAATATTCATGCACGCGTTTTATGACCGCGAATTTCGTACGCCACCCCTTGTAGCTTGGCTGTACACACGCACATTCCTACTATTTAGCACTGGAAAACACACCATTATGCTGAAGCACTGTTAGAAAACTTTGTTCTCTTATACCAAATGTGGTAATTACATGCTTCCTTATGGAATTGCGTGCAGACACTTGCACTGATACTGAAAGACTGAAGCCAAGCTCCTGGCAAGATGCGCTCTGCCCAAGCTAGAACAAAGACGAGAACGTTCTCGAAACGTCTGCACGCGCGTGACGTCACATAACTCGTGACGGCGACATCATCACAAAGTGTGACAAGAGTTGCGCAATCACAAGCCTATATTCGAGAAATTCCAACGATAAAAATTCGCCCTTAGCGTAACATTGTATGAATGTATGTATGTATGTTTGTGTGTATGTATGTATATTTTATGTACGTATGTGTGCTTTTATACATGCATGCATGTATTTATTATGTATGTGTCTATATATTTTTATGTATTTATTTGTGTATGATTTATGTATGTATGAATGGGTTTGTATGTAAGTATGTGTGTATGTATGTATGTGCGTGTATTTATATATGAATGAATGTACGTATGTGTATTCATGTGTTATATATATATATTTTTGTATATATATGTTTGTATATATATATATGCGCTAATATATGTATTAATATTTCACTTGTGTTTAGGTAAGTATTGTGTATGTATGTATGCATTATTTTGTGTGTGTGTGTAGTTGTATGTATATATTTTAAAGAATGAGTGTTTATGTATTATGGAATTGTGTATGTATGTACGTTTATATATATGTATATATGTGTGTAATATGTATATGTATTTATGTATGTAAGAATGCATGCATGTTTTAATATATTATTTTAATTGTCTATGAATGTATATGTATGCGTGTATTTATGTATTTAGGTATTAATATGTGAGGAGGTTCAGGTATAGTTATATGCTTGTCTGTATATATGTACTATGTATGAATGTAGGTATGTATTATGTATGCACGTATGTGTGTAGGTATGTATGCGTTTATGAACGTATGTATGTATACATATTTGAATGTGTGTATGTATTTAAAATTGAATGTATGTTTTGAAGTATGAATTTATATAAGTATGAATATATATGTTTCTATGTATTTTTTATTATGTAATTACGAATGAGTATAGTATCTATAAATGTATGAATGCAGTTTTGTGTATGTGTTGTTATTTATGTATTATTTGTGTATGTGTATGTATCTATGCATGGTAGGTATTGTGTATGTTTTTGGAAATTTTTATGTATGTATTTATGAGAATGTGTGCATTTATGTACGCATAATTTTGTATTTGTCTAGATATCTGGATATGTGTGCAGGTATGTGTTATATAACGTTGTGTGTATGTATATAATATGCATGTATGTACGTTTGAGAATATTTATATGTATTTATGTAGATATGTATGACTGTTTATGTATGCTTATATTTGTATAAGTTTGAAAGTGTGTATATGTAGGTATGGATGTATATGTATGTGTATATATGTATGTATGTATGTATGTTTATTTGTGTTTATATATATGTGAGTGTATTTATATTTATATGTATATATGTATGTTTTTATGTATTATGTATGTATGCACGTAAGTACTATTTATGTGTATGTGTGTATGTACGTAAGTGTGTTTACGTATAAATACGTGTATGTGTGTTTATGTAGAAATATATTTGTTTCGGTGTGTACGTATGAATGTTCGTAAGTGTATATATAAATATGTTTGTATATATTTACATATGTGTATGTAATTATGCGTATGAATATATGTGTGTAGGTATTTGTATTTTTGTATGAATGAATGTAAGTATATATACATGTGTGTATTTATATATGTATGTTTATATGTATATATGTGATGATGAATAAATATATGTACGTATGCATGCATATATGTATGTGTGTATTAGAATGTGTGTATACATGAGTTCGTGTGCATCTATAATTTATATGCATGCATGTATGAATATTTGTGTATGTATATACGTGTATGTGTAAGTGTATATATATAAATAAGTACGTATGTATTAGTGTATGTGTATATACATATTTATGTGTGTATGTTTTAAAAGTATGTGTATGAATGTATGTTTGTATGTATATGGATTTTGTATGTATGTTATGTAATTTTATGTTTTATATGTGTATGTATCTATGTGTGTAAGTGTAAGTTTCATGTTTATGTATGTTTATTTTTAAGTATATTTGTATACATATATTTATGAATGTTTTATGTGTGTTTAATTATCATTTATGTATGAGTGTGTATATATACATACATATATATGTGAGCTCGAATGTCTGTATGTCTGAATGCATTAATTCTTGTATTATTGTGTTTATGCTTTATATTTGTACGTATATATATGTAGATATGATTATTTTTGTTTGTATATATGTATGTATGTATGAATATGTGTCTATGTATGTACGTTTTATGCGTTTGTATTTACGCATGTGTGTATCTTTTTTGCGTATATTTGTCTTTTTTATATTAGTATTAATGTATACATATCTATATAATTGTGTGTGTATCGTTGTATGAGTATGTATTTGTATACGTTTATATATAAGTACATATGTGTATTTATATCTATTTGTTATGTCTGTGTTTATGTGCGTGTATGTAAGCATATATATATATTCTGTGTCGGTGAGAATATATTTGTTTCTACGTAAATATCAAAGAATGTATGTATGATTATGTGTGTATATATTTATGTACATGTGTAGGTAGTTTTGTATTGTGTATGAACGTATTTAATTATGTGTATGTAATTGTGTACTTATTTATATATATGGGAATATATCTATATGAATATATAAGTATTAATATATATAAAATGTGTATGTGTGTATATGTATGATTGAATTAATGTATTATATATGTATGTTTGTTGGTATGAAAATATATGTATTTATAATCTGTTTATGTATATTAGTATTTAGGATGTGTGTATTATGTATTGATGAATGTATTTGTGCATGTATGTATGCATGTTTTAGGTAGGTATGTGTGTTTTATGTATGAATGTATATGTGTCTATACATTTACTTATATATGTAAATATGAATGTTTGTGCGTAGATGTTTATATATTGTTTGTGATTATGGATGTATTATTATTATTATTTATGTATTATGTATGTAAATGTTCATGTATGCTTGTATGTATGTATGTATGTATGTACATATGTGTGTACGAATGCATGTATATATATATGTATGTAACTCTATATGTTTTCAATTATGAATCCTTGTATGTATTAATTAATGTATGAATGTAATTATGTAGCTATGTAAGTATGTTTGTATGTATATATATATACATATACGTGTGTTTGGGTGTGTTTATAAATGTTCGTCTTTTGTATGTTTTTGTGTATGTATGATTGCATGTAATTTTTGCGTGTGTATGTGTATATTTTTATGTACGTATGTCTTATGTACGTGTAAGTATGCATGTGCGTATGTACCTATGTTTATGTATGTTTATATGCGTATGTATATAATCTCTTGTTAAATTATGTGTGTGGCTACGTATTAAACTTTTTGTTTTTATAAATGTGTGGTTCTGTTTATGTATGTATATAATTGTGCATGTGTGTGTTGATATTTATATATTGATGTGTTTATTTATATGTTAAGTATTTATGTATGTATGTATGAACGTTTGTGTATGTTTTTATGTATGTTGGTGTGTATATGTGTTTGTATGATGATTTTTTATGTATATATTTAGGTGTATATGTATGCATATATGTATTTACACTTATGTGTATATGTTTATGTATATTTATATATGTGTAGGTTAGTATGTATGTAAGAATATGTGTAAATATATGTATTTACGTAGGTTTGTGTACGTATATAATTATATGTTTGTATGCATGTACCTGCATGTAAATATGTATAAATATATGTACATATATATATATATATGTACGTAGGTATCTATGTATGAATGTGTGTATGTGTGTTTGTATATATGTATGTTTTCATGTATGCATGTATATGTTTGTATATATGTTTATGTATGTATATATGTATATATTTATATACGATTGTATGTATCAGTGTGTGTTTATATATGAATATATATGATGAATGTGTGTATGTATTTATATATGCTTAGGGATGTGTTATATATGTATATATGTACATATGTCTGTATGAGTGTGTATGTGTGTATGTACGAATATGTGTTTATGCGTGTAGGTATATTACGGATGAATGAATTGCGTGTATTTAAGTATGTATGTTTGATTGTGTGTTTACAAGAATGTGTATGGATGAATGTGTTTTTGTATTCATTTCCTTATATATTTTTGTATATATTCTTGTATATATATATATGTATATGTATGTGTTTGTAGATATTTATGCGTGTATGCAATTATTATGTATGAACGTACGTATATACGTGTGTATATATGTACTTATAAATACATTATTATGCGTGTATATATATGTATGTATGTGTGTATTCATGTATCTATAGATGAATGTATGGATGTATGTATTTAAATATGTGGTCGTTTTTATTTAGGTATGTATGTGTTTATGTATATGCGCATGTATGTGAATATACAGGAATATATGTGTGTGAGTATTTAATTATATATGTGTGTATGTATATCTGTCTGTGTGTCTTCTTTATGTGTATGTATGTGGTTATGTATGTATGTACTTATGTATGTATTTATTTACTTATATGTGAAAGAGTGTATGTATGTGAGTATGTAAGTTTGTATGTATGTATATGTAGATGCGCGTATGTATTTATGTTTGTGTATGTTTGTGTGTATATATGTATTTATATGTGTGTGTATATATATATAATACGTCTTTATGTATGTTTGTGTATATGTATGTATGTATTCATTTATTAACATATGTATTTATGTTTTTGTGTGTATTTTTGTAAGTTTATATGTCACTACGTATGTATGTTTGTATGTATTAATTCATGAATGTATTTTGTAGAAGCGTGAATATGTTTATTTATAAATATATGTTTATACATATATATATATTTTTATATTTTTGTATATATGTATGCGTGTATGCTAGTGTGTATGTGTATGTTAATACTTGTATTATTACGTGTGAATGTGTAGGTATTTGTGTATGTATCTTAATATATGTGTGTATTATTTATGTGTGTATATTTTTTATATAATCGTATATCTTTTTTTGTATGTGAATATAAATATTTATGTATGTATCTCTGTATGCTTATATGTATGCATATATGTGCGTATGTATGTACGTACGAATATGTATATATATCTATATATATATATGTTTACTTCTATTTTGTATGTGTGCATGTATGAATATTTGTGTATAAGTGTGTATGTACATTTGTCTATTTGTATGTATATATGTTTGTATATGTTTGTGTTTATGTATAGGTATTTTCGTATAAACTATTTAAGTATATGTTCAATTTTATGTAAGTATGCATGTATATATTTTCTATGTGTGTGTGTGTGTGTGTGTATCATTATGTATAATCCGTGCCCAAGTGAATGTGGGTAGAACTTTGCGATTTCTCCAGTAGATGGCAGTGTATGTCAGGAGAAATTTGTTATACGCTCGACAGCGGCAGAGTGTTTTTATTTAAACAGAAGCGAGACAACATTTAACGATGTAGCCATGGATTCCTCCAAACATGCTCAACGCACAGTAATCCAAATTTTGTCGGCAGAATATTTCAGTTGAACCTACATTTACATTCGAATGAAGAATGTTTATGGGACTGACTGTATGTCACGTACTGCAGGTTTCCAATGGTGTAGTGATTTTCTTCATTGACGTGTGAGTACAGCGGACATGCCACGAACAGGTCAAGCACATATGGTCATTTCTCAAGGATCAATTGCTGCAGTGAACTGCTTGTTAGGGATAATCGCCGAATAAGTACCCGGGAATTTCCAGACAGCCTGTCTGTGAGCAAGAGAACTGTTGACACAATTCTTCATAAATATTTTCAATACAGCAAGGTTTGTGCCCAATTGGTCACAAAATATCTCACTCAGAACCATATATTTATGCGAATGTGTGTTTCTTTCCAGCAATTACTGCGTTACCGCACAGAGGGAACAACTTTCTGTCCCATATTGTGGCTTGCGACGAAACCTGGTGCCATTTCTTCGATTCGGCAAAGAAACAAATATGCACGGAATTGCGACATTTCGGCTCTCCTCGACAAAAAAAAACTCGTTTTTCAATTCGAGCAAGGAAAGTAATGTTCAAGTGTCTTTTTTTTACTAGAATGGCCCCTTGATTTTGGAATCTTTGGAAACGGAATGCAAACAGATTCTGCGATACCTTACGCAAACTGAAGGAAGCCATCAAGAATCGCAGAAGTGGCCTGTTGTCAAAAGTGGTTATTCTGTACCAGGACAATTTCCGTCATCATGTGGCAGATGTTTGCAAATATCTGATGCCGCACTTACAATCGGAAATCCTCCATCACACCCCCTACAGCCCCGAACTGTCACCCTGCGATTTTCATGTGTTCGGGCCACTAAAAAAACACTGAAACGACGCCGGTTCACATAAAACGATGAGGTCCGAGAAATCGTTGAAGAATTTTTCCGCAACCAAACCAAGACTTTCTTCGGTGATGGTATCCGTAGTCTCTTGGACCAATGGGACACTTGTTTCAACCAAAAGGGGGATTATATGTAGACAGTATATGTTACACAGTTATTTTCTATGTACCACTCTTCAAATTATAATATATACTTGCATTTAAATTAATAAATCTTTGCTTAAATATATCAGTCCCACATTAACTTGGGCACGCCTTATATGTATGTACAAAAATATTTATATATAAATATGTTTGTGTCTATGTATGTATATCTTTACGTATGTATATATGTATTCATATATGTGTGTATGTAGGCATGTGAGTATATGTATTAAGTATGTATTTAGTTATTCACATAAGTGTATGTGTTTATGTATGTATGTATGCATATATTTATTTGTGTGTGTAGATATAAGTAAATATGTGAGTATGTACGTGTAATATATATATATATATAGTTATGTATTTCTGTGTGTATGTATGTGTATATTTAAAGATGTATGTATGTATGTTTGTGTATGTATAAATTTATGTACATATGTACGAATGAATGTATGTATGTATATATCTATGTTCGTTTGTAAGTAGGAATATATGTATTGATATATATGTATATACGAATTATGTTCGCAAATATTTGTGTATGTATTATGTAATTAAGTGTATATATGTATATGCATGTATGTATTGTGTTTGTGTGTGTATACACGTACGTGTATATGAATGCTTATATATATACGAATAAGTTCGAATATATGTGTTTGTGTTTATGTATGTGTGTGTATGTATATACGTATGTAAGTACGTATGTATTTAGGTACATATGTATATTTGTATGTATGTATGTGTTAATGTATATATACAGGGAGTCCCACGAGGAATGTGCCAGAATTCGGGAGGGTGTCCTTATGTTAAAGTATACCGATATAACCCAAAACACCTATGTCCAGAGTTGAACGGTTACGGAGATAATGGCCAGAGAAAAGCGGGGCATCTTGCAGTTCCAAATACTGCAACCTGCACAGTTGATGTGTCACGTGACAGGGCTAATGTCCTTGAGGCTGGAATGCAGTGTTAATAGCGCCTGCGTGACGGTTATTTGTTTGTACGTAATTGCAAATACGCCTTTTGTGTTTTCCCAATTGGAATATAGTGAAATGAATTTTGTTTACGGATTTTGCAACGGCAATGCATATGCTGCTGTTGAAGAATAACAAAGGCCTTTTCTCGACCGAAGGATTCCGTCTAAATGTGTTTTTAATCGCAATAACCAGTCATTGCGTGATTCTGGCTGTCTTCCAAGTGTTGCTGTGCGGTCTGAAAGGGAGGTGGTACGAACGATTAACACACGAGAGAACATTCTTCAGATGGATCAGAGAAGTCCACGTCTGTCCACTCGCAGAATGGCATCTCGCTTCGGCGTATCATGTATGCAGGTGTGGCGAAATCTTCATGAGGAAAATTTATATCTTTACCATTATCAAAGGGTACAACATTGAGAAGCAGGCGACCATGTTAAACGTATGGATTTGTGCCGCTAGATAGCAGCATATCCCGATCTTTTACGCGTCATTTTTAACAGATTTTTACCCCGGAAGGCTTAAATAATTCACGGATTGTGCTTATGTTGTCCCATGAAAATCCACATGAGACACGTTTAACCAACTTCCAAAGGAGATTTTCTGTGAATGTAATAGGTGCTGTGTTTGGTAACAGGTTGATCGGACCTATTGTGATTCACAACAATTTAACGGGAAACAATTACGAAGCCTTCCTGAGGAATGAGTTACGTAGTTTGTTGGAAGACATACCGTTAATGGTAACGAGACAAAGTTTCTTCCAAAATTATAGGGCTCCCACACATTAAAATCGTCACGCGATGGAGTACTTAAATGAATCCTTCCCTAACGGCTGATTAGGTCGTGGTGCGCCGGTTGCATGGGCATTATTGTCGCCAGATCTTACACCTCTTGATTATTACCTCTGGGGCCTCATGAAGACGTTAGTGTATGAAACTAAGGTCGAGCCAAGAGCAGCACTGCGCGATCGTATTTTTGCAGCTGCTGAACACATACGCAACCATCCAGACAACGTTGCTTCTGCTACTCAGTCCCTGCTCAAGCGTGCCGAAAACTGCATAGCTCCTGGAGGAGGAAACTTTGAAAAATTACTTTTAAGCAGGTACTGTATTTTAGTACAGTTTTGTAGTAGGATTATACCAAAATGCGCAGTCAGCAAAGTTAAATCAGTGTTTGCATACTGCTGAATATTCATGCGCCATGAAAGTTTGGAAATCTAAGCACGACAATGTCTTTAATGCAGTTATTTATTATTTTAATTAATGGCTTTTGTCACTCATAATTTAATTACATATTAAGCACAGATATTAACATTACTGAAAACATATTCTTCTGCAAGTTTTAATACGTATTTGGTAATTAATAATTTTGTAACAGCTGTCAAAGAGTCAAAAAACTCTGGTCATTATATCCGTACACGTTCAAATATGGATATAGGTTTTTGGGGTATATCGGTATAATTTAATATAAGGAACACTTTCCCGAAATCTGGTACACACCTACTGGGACACCTGTATATGTGTGTATCTGTTCATGTGCGAATGTACTGCGCGTGTAAGTATGTATGTTTACATGCATATATGTGCGTATGTATTATGTATGTATGAGTTTTTATGTAAGTATGTATGCATGTACATATGTATGTATATATGTATTGCGTATGTATAGATGAACATATGTAGAAATTTATGTACGTATATATGTGCATATTGTGTATGTTTGTATCTCTATATATGTAAGTATGTATTTATAAATGTGTGTATGTAATTTTGAATACATTGATATACATGTATGCGAGTGTGTATGTATTTTGTATGTATGTCTGTGCATACATATGTATAATTGTATGTGTTTATATATGTATGTATGTATTTGTGTGTATGTGTGCATGTATGTATTTATGTGTGTAAGAATGCATGTATGTATGTAGTTTGTATTTTTTAGCATGGGTGTATGCATACGTATAATTATGCATGCGTATGCGTGTATGTACGTGTATATGTGTTAGAATTTATGTATGTATGAATGTATGCATTATGTGCACATATATATGTATATATATATATATATATATATATATGTGTAACGGTCCGATGTATGTACGTTTGTATATATTTTCGTTTCTATGCATGTATGTATGTGTGTGTGTATGTATGCACATGTATTGTGTATGTGTTTATATATGTACGTATGAATGCATGAATTTATGTATTTATGTATGTATTTTTATGATTGTATATTTTTCTGTATTTATACGTATGTGTGTATGCATGTATGTATGTATTTATGTATGTATGATTGTGTATTTATGTATGTGCGTGTATATGTACGTATGTATGTTTGTATGTGTTTATGCATTTGTGTATTTTGTATATGTGCGTAAATTTATACATATGTGAGTATGTATGTATATACGGATGTACGCTTGTATGTATATATGAATATGTGTGTATATATATGTATCTTTGTATCTGTACATATTTTATATTTTTGTATATATGTATATATTTGTATGTAGGTTTATTATGTATGTGTATGTGTGTATGCATGTATGTTTGTTCCGGTGAGACTACATTTGTATGTATTTATACATGTATGATTTTATGTTTGAATATGTGTGTATGTATTTACGTATGTAAGTATATGTGTATGTGTATGAATATATTTATGTATGTGTATATATGTATTTAATTATGCATAAATATATACATAAGTATATTATAAGTATGTACGTGTTATTACGTATATATATGTGTGTTTATCTATGAACTTATTATTATATTACATATGTATGTTTGTAGACACAATAAATAATTACTTTTTTATATATATATATATATAAGCGTTTACGATGTGTGTATTTATGTATGTATTTATGCATGAATGAATGTAAGTATGTATGTTTGTATATATTTATGTATTTGTATGTATAAATATATGTATGTGTTTATATGTATGTATTCATATATGTATATATGAATGTGTGGGCGTAGATGGATATATATATGTAGATGTGTTTTTTATGATGTATGTAATATGTATGTATAAATTATATATTATATATTTGTATGTATGTATATACATATATAGATGTATGTACGATTGCATGTTTATATGTATGTTTGCATTTATAGTTACTTTTACGTATATATCAATGTATGAAAATATGTATGTTCCTCAGTAAGTACTTTTTAAATTAAGCATGCTCCATTACATTGTGTAATACTACATGCTATGCTTCCTTTGATCTTTCTATTGTTCGTTCTGTAGTAAAAGTTCGAAATCTATTGAATCTATAAACTCACAAAACACTTTCTT
>Ga0131853_10014732_pt1 | contig 14320 bp, 9 predicted proteins | sample TergutLab28metaG_FD_92764 | JGI IMG/M metagenome (GOLD analysis project Ga0131853, IMG submission 92764) | Labiotermes labralis P1 segment gut microbial communities from Petit-Saut dam, French Guiana - Lab288 P1 (version 2) (version 2) | ecosystem: Host-associated > Arthropoda: Insects >... | reverse complement strand
AAATTTAAACCCCCAATTTTATGTTCAGAAACTCTTTCTCTCCCCCTCCCCCCCCCCCGAAAATCGTGCCATTCGTGAGATGACGTGGAAAAATATTGTAGAGACGGACAGTCCACACATGAAAATACGGCGCATTCGCATTTCATGCTGAATACCTAAAGCTACAAAAACACACTCAGAATATATAATACTTGTTGATTTTCCACTGAAACAATTGTTGCATGAACGCTCCTCGGTGTTTCTCTTAGACTACATTGCCTGTATTTTTGTGCTTCATGTGGTAACCACAGTAAAAGCCGCAGTCTATCTTTCTAATGGAAACACACACTGTTCTGTGTGAGGTACGTAGCAAAGTTCTACGTATAAGCTAGATTCATATCAGTATTCATAAGTTTAAAGCTGGTCCCAGTGATCGCGCGGTCTAGGGCATAGGTCTGAGGCCGCTCGCCTGTTGAGATCGTGGGTTCGAATCCCACCGGGGCCATGGATGTTTGTCTGTTGTGAGTGTTGTGTGTTGTCAGGTAGAGGTCTCTGCGACGAACTGATCACTCGTCCAGGGGAGTCCTACCAGCTGTACTGTGCCGTTGTGTGTGATCTAGAAACCTCAAGAATGAGGAGGCCCTGGCCGGCGTTGGGCCGCAGCGCCACAGTAAAAAATTCGTAAGTTTAAAATATTAGTCTGTTTACAGTTCAGTAACTTACGAAAGGAGCAGAATAATGTACAGATTCTGTAAAACATGCGTGATGTTGCAGGAAAAACTAAAAGTGTATTTAAATTTGATCGACTAATCATATCTGTCTGTGAATCAAGAGGAGATATGATGTTATGCCTTGACTGAAATCGTGACAAGCAACGCGGAAGGAGGAACAAAGAACAACTGGGTTTAATCAACCGTTATATTGAGTTTGGCCGAGAGCCATGTGGCTCAGAAACTACGCTCACAAACACTAATTGCATCGCAGGAGTGTGTGCTGTTGTATCGTTTTAACTTCCCGTGTTTGACTCACGCTTCACACTGCAATTAACAGCGTGGGAGTAAAATAAATATGTACAATATGTCGCCGACTTTCAGAACGTCCCTTTTCGAGTACCGGATGTGCTTAATAATGGCAGGGGTGCACAATTTCTGGTTGCCAGTTTGTCCCGACGACTAAATTTTGTAAGTTGGCGCCTAAAACTGATCCTTGACGTAACCCCATAGAAAGAAATCACATGGGGTTGCATCTGGAGAACGAGGTGGCAAGTTGTTAAAATCCCGACAATCATTTCTCTTTATTCCTAAGAGTTTAATAACAACATCATTTTAATGAATAAATTAGGAGACAGATTCTTATTTCCAGTTAACAAAGCAGGTTATTATATGTTGTTATTTATGTCACTCTAAACCTGTAACATTTCGTTTGGTTTAATGACGAGAAAATGAGATGAAAGAGAAGGGATTAAAAATTGGGTCCTGGCAGTAACGACTGCTTACCACTTCTGCACATCGTTTGGACTGGTTCTGTTTCCAAATCAGCCTCCAGTTCAATAGGTACGGGGGATAAAGTAGCAAGAGCGTAAAATGACTATTTATTGTTGGGATTAAAATTCGTGTAAATACAATTTTATTTTTTTTATTTCTGTGACGCAGAAACCGAACTGGAACCTAGGGGCCTCGTTTTAGAGGTTTCTAGATCACACACTCAATCAGACACACACACACACACACAAACAAACAAACAAACCCGGTATTACTCCTCTGTATAAGTGATCAACTCGTCGCAGAGGTCGTTAACTGCCCAGCACACAGGAAACACAACAGACCAACATCCATGTCTTCAGCGGGATTCGAACCCGCGATCGAAGCAATCAAACGGCTACAGACATACACCTTAGACCGCAAGGCAGCCGGGATCAGCATTCCTCCGCTACATTTATTCTTACTGCTGAATTCTTGATTAAACCCTGGAACAAGTTAACCTTTAGGAGACTTATTATGGTTTGGAATGAATAATTTGGAATTATCAGACTTTTGTATACGAATATTAAATGTGAACCCTCTCACCATTGTGTGAAGCATCCCATGGTTGCGGAAGGGTGCGGCGGCGGGCTCCAAACAAATGTGGAGGGTTGCTGCGACTGTACTAAGTAACCAGTCGTGGATAGCCGGCAAGGGGTGGTCCTCTCTTGACGGTTAAGAAATAATGACCGTGAAAAGCATTATAACACATTACTTAGGTCTTCGTGCTTGTAAGCATTTTGTGAACACGGTACCGAACTTCTCTGTGTGTGAAATGTTGGGAGAATTGAGCAGCTGAGTGACTGTTGGCTTCTTTAGAAGGGGTCTTTACTTTGGAGTCACGAAACAACACCACCACCACCACTATCCCACTGCTGCTAGTACTAATACTGTTGCTATGACTACTACTACTACTACTAATACTACTACTACTACTACTAATAATAATAAATGTAAGATTAAAGTTCCTATGCAGTCCAAGAAGCACGTATGGTAGATAGAAGTGTAGCCCTACTGCAACTTAACCCTGACACTAAATGAAGGTCACTGGATAACTGCACGGTCCGATCGCTTTGCACCCAGGAAATATCTTTGGTACATTTTGGAGAGGAGGCTGAATGGGCCGCAGGACCAGTCTAGTCATTTTGGAGAAGAGAAAATTCCCATGTCACTGCTAAGATTCGAAACCTAGATCGCCCTGCTAGTCGTCTAGTCGCCATAGGGATTACGCTACCCTGGTCGTAATTTTAAGAGTAGTAGTAGTAGTAGTAGTAGTAGTAGTAATAATAATAATAATAATAATAACACCCAAAATATCAAGAATCAACTTGAGTCCAGCATTGACAGTGAGAAGAAGGAATAACTCAAGAGAAAACCAATGCATGGACTATTCTAACGGTACCTAGAAAGACCATAACTAGATAAAGAATAATCCTTGGCGTGGTTATGTAGCTCAGGCATGAAGGGTGAAACTGAAAGTTTAATGATAGTAGCCCCAAATCAAGAACTCAGCACGTATGATCATCAGAGGAACATCATAAAGCAACCAACAGACAGTTAGATGCAGGATGTGCTGCAAGGCAGAAGAACACACAAAATATACTGTTGTGAGATGCACAATATTTGCACCGTCTGTGTACACTAACAGACGCAGTAAGGCAGCTGGTTACATCCACTGGACGATATGTGAACATGTGGGGTTGCAAGTTACTGGCAGGGACTGTGAACATGTATCTGAAAGGGTGATAACTGTTAACGTTACTGCTATTATGTTGGACGTACCGGGTATCACAGATCAAAAAACATTTGCAAACCGAACTGATACAGTGCTGCATGATAAATGGAAGAAGGCTTGCCTGCTGATCGATATAGCCATACCAGATGATTCAAAAGTTAGCACAGAAGAATTTAAAAAAATTAAGTACAAAGAACTGGACATCGCGGTCTGCAGAATGTGGAAAGTGAGGACAAAAATTACATCAGTTATAATCGGCGCATCAGAAACAGTTAAGAAGGGATTAGATCAGAACCTTCAGTTGCTCCCAGGTCACCGGTCGGCCACAGATCTACAGAAGGTCGCACTAATGAGCACTGCACACAGCATTCGGTACGTGCTGGGGGGAAATCGCTTTGATCTGTTGTTGAGATCTGGATTTACCGGAAAACCGCCACCTGATAGCTGATAGGCGAGAATACATTTAAAATAAATGTAATGTGTGGAACAAAATTGATACCAGTGATGGCAGGGGCAACAGGAACCGTTTCACAATCAGTCAGACAATACCTGAGCAACACAACAGGGAAGCACGAAATTAAAGAAATACAAAAAACAGCCATATTGTGGACTGCACACATAGTGCGGAGAGTGCTGATGTGGAAGTACAAAACATATTTAACGCGCGAAATAACATTCATTTTAGTATAAATTGGAAAAACAGAACAGCTGCAACACTGTGTACCATAGAAACATGTTTAGTTTCAGGTATGCAATTGTAAATACCCTGCATAAAGGTGATAACAAGAATAATAATAATAATAATAATAATAACCATAACGTGGTCCGGGATGGCGTATTCGGTATAGCGACTCGCTACGGGCTGGAAGGCCCGGAAATCAAATCCCGGAGGGGGTGAGATTTTCCGCATCTGCCCAGACATGCCGTGGGACCCACCCACCCTCCTGTTGAATGGGTGCCGAATATTTCCTGGGGGTAGTGCGGCCGAGGCGTGTCGTTGACCACCCACCCCACCTAGCGTCGAAATTAAAGAAAGACTAGGGCTATACCTCTACTGCCCCTCTGGGCGTTCGTGGCCCGTTCTGGGGTGAACTTTACCTTTAACAATAACAATAATAATAATAATAATAATAATAGCAGCAACAATGCTGTAACCGTACAGAAACTCGACGCAGTTTGTTACTGTCTTATTGTAATCCTGAGTTTGATATGCTTAACCTGCATGTCACACTGATTTGTCAGAATGGTCCCATTAAGTAACGCACGCTGTGTCAGTACATAACATCATATTCTACTGACACATGTTGACAATGACAATCAAAGGGAAGGGAAATTTAGTCACTGCGCTCATCATACCCATAATTCGGTTTACTGCGTATTTGCAATCTTAATATCTGATAACGTTTCTAGATGTGAACATGAAATATGTGACAGGTGTGGAACCCATTGAACCCCCACTGAAGGCACGTCGATTCGAAGACTAGAAAGTATAAACTTTGAGTGAGATTCTTTGAATATCTCAGTGGAGTTCCTGGAAATGCAGTTCAGTCCTCAATCCAGTCCAGTTTGATACCAGGTGCTATACGACTTGTCATACGTCATTACTTTTTACCACGGCGCAAGAGTCCCTAAAGGTCCAAGGTCGCTTCATTATCGAGGTTTCATGATCACACTCAGACACGCCACATTCGGTAGGACTCCTCTGGGCGAGTGATCAGTCCGACGCAAATACCTCTACCTGACAAACACACAGCACTCGCATGAGACAGACATCCAAGCCCCCGGCGGGATTCGAACCCACAATCACAGCAAGCGGCCACTGGGATCGGCGTCATACGTTATTAGGATTGGAAAATAAAGGATAACAAATGGGATATTTAGCATGCATTGAATAGCAAATAAACGGGTAAAAATTTTGATGGGAAACCTTGAAAGGGAGGGGTTCGTAGGAACGGTTAGGATGAGATGGTAAAATAATATTAAATTGCAAGTAGACTTAAATGTTGAGCGAGTTATCGTGTTAATTAGCGTTTAAGCACTGAATTGCTTGCAACTATGCTATATAAACCTCCTTTCGTACCTCACAGAAAACAAACTGTTGTGTAAGGAAATAATCGCTGTTTGTTCTGAGATACATAAGAAGTACGTTGTATCGGGGGAATGTAGATTTTTTTTAAATATTAAAACTGGTAGTACAAATAGTAACCTCAGTAGTAATTGATTAACATCCCAGCACGCCGCGCATCTAAGCACCACATCCTTATAAAGCGTTAGTATTTCTGTATTTATAGATGTAGTGTTTGAAATTGCCTGGAATTGGCCCAGAATACTGTACTCTGACAGTTGGTGGTGTTAATGGTGTTGACATTGAGGTCTGTGCTGTCACATCGTGAATTATGCGTGGCTGCAATACGAAACACACACGCAGCGTGGCGAAAATGGACATGTTAGGTATTGCTTTGTGTCGTATAAGGCAATAAAGAAGGTCAAGTTTACCGTCAGCTGAACATTTGTTATGCTGATTGTCAGCTCAGTCTGTTAACACATATTCAATGCAGCTGTGATATTTATACCTTTTGTGTCACCGTGCATGTGTGAAATTTCTTCCAGCCGTAATGCGATTAATTAAAACTGATGTCAATAAACGAAGTGTTAGACCACCGCGAAGTAGCTGAGAACCTGAGTCATTACTTAGCGAGTAACGTAAAGGTAAAGCATTCACATTGCAAGCCTGGACAGGACCAGAGGGTTCCAGGAAGTTCAGGTTCCCATATTTCGTGACAACGGCACAAGGATGTTGGTAGGTTGTCAGCCTTAAGCACCGGCCGCCTTTACCCCCAGGAAATACTCCTGGTACTCATTTCTGTTAGAGGCTGATTCGACCCCAGGGCCATAGTGCGAGCGGAAGGATTTTATGTCAATGAAAAATCCACTGACACCAGCTGGGATGGAACCAGCGACCTTCAGATTTGTAGCACAACACCCTAACCACTGAGCTACCGCGGTCCCCTACGCGGCGAGTATTGGTAATTTATTACCAACGTTTCTGGAGAAAGTTTTGTATTATTAAGTCCTGAGGATGGGACCTATAGGTTGTGCCGAAACGTCGGTAATAAATTACCACCACTCGCTGAGTAATAACCCTGAAGACCGCAGTTCTCAAGTGTTAAAGAGTGGAAAAGGGAGTGACCAGTGACCAGTGATGACACATATGTGACGCCTATTGAGATAACACGAGGCTTGGAATTAGTTCAAGTCGAAACTAAGGTTTGCAGTTGTACCTTTCGACGCCAGAAAGACAACGGAGGATCGGAGATGTAGAAACTCTTATCCTCGGCCCTACGTGAAGCTGAGCGTTGCTTCACTGCCCTGCCCATCTACCCTCATGCGAAAGTTCGCCCGGTACTCGTTTATGGGTTCTAGAGCGGAGCCGGCCGTCTTGAACCCAGTTGTGTCACCGTGTTAGACAGGTGCTTGTGTTTTGTTAAAGATAAGAAACAAACTTGGGACCAACAATTGGCAATACTGTAGCTTGTGACGTGATCGGCTCATAGATGAACAATTAGCTGCTTCTTATGTTCGCTCGCTGTTTGTGGATCAAGAATGGTTACCATCGGGTGCGTTGGCTGATGTCGAACACCTTTCTTTAGCTTACGTAACCCACGCTAATGGTAAGTCGTGTTGAAATTCAACGGTAAATTATTTCAGTAACAAATCTTGAAATATTCTGCCCAACACAACTATGTTTATTCAAAAACGTAGCTACATGTTTCACAATTAACCGTCATCGGGTTGCCACACAATATTAAAAAAAGTAATGCGCGTGTATGTATGTATATATATATATACACACACAATATATATATATATATATATACAGGGTGTTCCAGGAGTTAGAGTCACTACTTCGGGATTTAATTTCAGAGTTGATTCTGAGTCAAAAAGATCATATACACAAGAGTCCAATTCGCAACGGTTCAGGAGTTATGACTTTTTAAAGTACAGTAAATAAATTAGAAAGGAAAGAGGAGCATTGTGCATTTATTGAGATATGTTGTTAAATGTATAGTTACAGATTCGCCGTTCAACATTCAAGCAAACTGTTCGAAGTGTCGTCCGTCTGCTTGGATGCATTTTCTGACTTGTGTGACCAGAGAACTTTTAACTTACGCAATAATGCACCATTGTTGATGGTTCTTGTTGCGCTAAGAATTCGCTGGAGTAGTTCTTCTCTCGTGTTCACCTTGTGTGCATAAACCATAGCTTTCATGTAGCCCCACACATGGTAATCTAATGGGTTCAGATCCGATGACCGTGGTGGCAAATTCTGTGTACCGCCACGACCAATCCATCGGTTTGGGAATTTGTGAGTCTGGTATTGCCTTACAAGAAACTCCCATTTATGGGATCGTGATAATCCTCGTGGGACTGTTGAAAGCAACTACAAATATCGCTTTTCCTTAAACGTGTGATATGTTGTCATTGGTGACCAACTGATTGGTCCGTACATTTTTTCGCAACGTCTGACAGGTGATTTTTAAGCCAACTTTTTCCAACATGAACTATCAGCACTCTAAGAGAATGTCCCTCTACAAACGCGACGACAGACGTATTACCAGCATGACGGAGCGCCGCCTTATTTCTGTCAGGTCGTAAGTAGTATCTGAATCATAAATTCCCAACTCGATGGATTGGTCGTGGCAGTGCACAGAATTGGCCACCACGGTCACCAGATCTGAACCCATTAGCTTACTATGTGTGGGGTTACATGAAAGCTATGGTGCAGCCACACAAGGTGAACACGAAGAAGAGGGAATTCTCAGCGCTGCAAGAAGCATCAACAACGCTGCAGTGCTTCATAAGGTTACAAGTTTTCTGGTCACACGAGTCAGAAAATGCAACCAAGCAGACGGACGACACTTCGAACAGTTTGCTTGAGTGTTGAACGGCGAATCTATAACTATACATTTAAGAACATATCTCAATAAATACACAATGCTCCTCTTTCCTTTCTAATATATTTACCTTTTACTTTAAAAACTCATAACTCCTGAACCGCTGCGAATCGGACCCATCTGTATATGACGTTTTTGACTCAGAATCAACTCTCAAATTAATCCCACACGTTCACAATTATTACATTATATACATTATCTTTTATCTTCTTATTGTGTGAGAACCCGGGTGATAAAATCGAGAAGAACGAGATGGGCGGGTCGTGTAGGGCGCATGGTGGAGAGGAGAGACATACACAGGGTTTTGGTGGGGAAACCTGAGGGAAAGAGATCACTTGGGAGACCCAGGCGTAAATGGGAGAGCAATGTTCAGATGGATAATCAGTAAGTGGGGTGGGGGTGTATGGAATGCATCGAGAGGGCTCAGGATAGGGACAGGTGGCGGGCACATGTGACTGCAGTAATGAACTTCCGGGTTACATAAAATGCGGAGAATTTCTTGACTAGCTGAAACTCGGTTAACTTCTCAAGCAGGACTGTGCTTCATGGAGTGAGTAAGTAAGTAAGTGAGAGCCCGAAGATGGTTAGTTGTGACAGAAGAATGTAGCTGCGTTTTTGAATAAACAAAATTGTGTTAGGTGGAGTGTTTAGAAACTGGTTAATGAACGTCCGTAGCACAACGGGTTGAATCCTATAAAACTGGCAGATTACGGTATGCCTCACTGTGTCATGTTCTGCCTCCATTCGTCTTTTCCTTTATCCCGTTTTGACCTCTGTCTCTTTTCCATATTGCTTTCCCCCCTCAAAGAGCACAGAGAGCACAGAGCTACCAAATAAATCCAGGGAAATTTCAACGGCCTGAGAGTTTATCAGCGTACACATACAGTTGTATGAACCACGCACAGATATGAGCGCCTCTTATCGTATATATGTATATTATTTATTTATTTATATGCATGCTGCCGAGATAAAAGTGAAAATAAAAAGGGTAAAATGTCCCTGTCCGCGCCGTGAATGCGTGCAAAGCGAATGGAGGTAGAGCTCCACTCATTCTTCACCTCGTCACTAGATGGAGGTCATTGATCAATTTCATTTCCCCACCCCCTTATGCCCTGGAAGTAAGCTTGTTACGCATTGAATAGGAGGCTGGATGGGCTCAGAATCGATCTGGACTTTTCGAAGAAGAGACAAAATACCCCCTAAAACTTCCAGACTGTTTCTGGGGCCCACTTCGTGAAGGCTACAAATATGATTCTGAGTTCACCGTCGTGCTGATATTACATGCAAGCTTCAGGAGCAACCATTGTCACGTACTGCTCTCTATCGGAGGGCTCTTTCTCGACGACGGGCGTCTTAACGCGTCGCTTGGGGACGCAAAACGGAAGAGACAAATGACGGTCTTCAACTAATCTTTCCCGCTTCCTTTACGATCCCAGCATAACAATATACCCTCTCCTCCTAACAAGAAACAAAGCGAAGAAAAAAGGCGAGTGTTGCTAAATGGCCTCCCATCTTAACGTGGAAACTCTTCGCAGCTGTTGTGAACTGGTTGTGCAAGTACCCCCAAGGGGCCCCTAAAGCCTCATGCGTGTAATATATTTCATACAATGGCAAACACGGTCGAAATGTTCTCAAGTAATCCTGGAGACTTTTTGTAAACAGAATAAACACAATTTGTTTGCGATGGGAAAAGCGTCCGTTACGCTGTCGTGCAGACGGTACAGGATAGTGCCATGATATGCCGTGGCTCACGTGGTTAATCGCCGTCCTGTCTATCTGTGTTGGCCGGGATAGGTCAGTCGGTATAGCGACTCGCTACTGGTTGGACGGTTCGGGGATTGAATCCCGGTGGGAGCGAGATTTTCCGCACTTGTCCAGACCGGGCCTGGGGTCCACTCAGCCTCCTATACAATGGGTACCAGGTCTTTCCCGGAGGTAAAGCGGTCGGAACGTGACGTTGACCACCCACCCCATCTGGCGCTGAGGTTAATGAAAGAGTAGAGGGATACCTCTATTTCACCTCTAGGCCTTCGTGGCGTGTTATAGGCCGAACTTTATCTTTACATGTACCTGTCACCCTATAGGCCCGGTGTTCAATTCCAAGTCAGTCCATGTGGGATTTATGGTTGACAGATTGGCCTCTGTAGAGTTCCCCCCCCCCCTCAAGGTTCTTCATTTTTCCTCTGTTGATATAATTCCACCATTACTACATAATCATTTACCTGTCACTGGCAGTATAATCACAGTAAATTATAGCGTTGTTAATTGGACAGACTTAGATGGAAGACAATAAGAGCTTCGAGATAAAAACTGGGTCGCAACTGAAGACGGCCTGCGGGAGTTTTATTGCGACATCGGTTTTTGGTCTGTTGAATGAAACGTAAAGCAATCCCATTACAGGCCTGGACAGACCTTGAGGTTTCCAGGAGTTTGAGGCTTCCAGATTCCAAGACAGTCGGCACATGACGGTGGTAACTTTGTCAACCCTACGCACCGTCCGCCTTTACTCCCCAGGAAATATTCCTGGTACTCATTTCTGTTAGAAGCTGAGTCAATCCCAGGGCCATAGTGCGGCCGGAAAGATTATGTCAATGAAAAATTCCAATAAAACCCTAGAGAATCGAACCCGCTACCTTCCGGCTTGTAGCGCAGCGCCTGGTCCGTTGAATAAGGGAATTAAAATTGTAGGTTATGCAGTGTTACTACGCACAGCCTGCTTCATACTTCCATGTTCTATACTTTTCTCCCTAATACCTTTGTGTAGGTTCTACTTATTTTGGTACAGAGTGTAGTGGTCATCGATCTGTTAGCTAACTTATGTTGGTATGTAATTCAATATCATATTGAATTTTCGTGACGTTCACAGTAGCTGCTCTTTTATTCAATAGCAGTACTTTATGAAGTTTTGTGGGATTGGTGTTTTGAATTATTATCGGTGGTTGTAGTTGAATATTGGCCCGACAGTTAGCAGTAGCCTCCCACTAGCGTGAATTGCCAAATAAATAATCACAATAAATCGATTATCGCAATGTTGTCGGTACGGCAGAGAGTGCATTGAACACGTTCTCATAAGTTCCTACGTCATTAATATAAATATTCTGTATCCCGAATTGTTCTGTATTCCACTTTCCATGTTTTCTCTCCCAAATTATAGTAATAGAATCACTTAAAAATTATAAGACAAAACACTAAATGTTTCAGAAAACGTTTCCAATATCCAAGTTGATCAAGCGATACTTGTCAAACGTGTTTCTTCAACTCAGCACGAAACATTAAAACCGATTAAGTTGTTCGCGTGCTTAGGTACAGCTCCTAGAATAAGATCATACATTCACAGATTCTTAACTTGGTAGCACATAGGTGTGAGTGATCAGCTTGAGGTTCAGTCCACTTTGTCTCCAGTAAAACTATCCCTCACGTTTACTAAACAAATGTGTGTTCGGAATCGAAAATCAGTCCTCCATTTCGTGGCATAGTCACTACACTAACTGAGCTATCCTGGCTTTCTAATGCCATATCTTTGCTGATTAACTTCTAAATATATTTATACCATAACGTGTTGAAAATTTCTCACCACTGCAGGCCAGTACAGAAGTGCGAGCCCAGTTGGTGTCTGTACTTTCCTACAGGTGCCATAAAGAACATAAAATATTTTTAAGTAATATGCTGATATTTTTGGAGAGTTATTTATTATGCATTGGATCTAAAAGCCAGTACAGACAATTTTGAGGGCACATCCAGTTTTGGTACATGTGTAGCTTATGGCCAGCTCGTATTTAAATTGTGTTACAAGTAAAAGAGCAATACATCCAACGAACAATCCCTTAACACAACAAATATTTTAATAAATACGACCAGCTGCATGTTTCGGCTATATTAATAGCCATTTTCGGGCTGTACAGAAGAAAATAAAATAGTGTTGACATAAAACAGGAAAATGCGGTAAGAGATCTGAGACTTTACAGTGAATTCATGCATATTTTAATATGAAACTTATTATATAAAATGAAATGTACGATATATACATTTATGAGCTTATACATAGAGAGGCAGCACGGAGTACCTCTGTGCGATGTCGGTTGAAAACTTTTGTAAGTAACAGATAGTTAGTACACAGGCACTATTTTGGATGATAATGATCTAAATGGACGATGTGTGAAAGTTGTTTTTTTTTTGTGATCATGTGGTGAACTCGGTTTAGTATTTTGGAATGAATTTTCAATCATTCGAAGTTTATTGGTAGTTGTTTAAACATTGAGAACGCTTTTGGGCATTTGTCTGTATTTGCAGAAATAAGCTGCTGTATTTAGACATGTCTCCATTGCAACCAGCACGATATTTTGGCTAGCTTAAAGAAATATCGAATGTCTGAATACCAAGTTGAATTTGTTTTATTTTTATTCGATTATATTGCGCAGACAAAAAGTGCTGTGTGTTGCAGAGCACAATAAAATGCCCACGCGTTGTGTAGGACACCAGAACCCAGCACATTCGCTGTCCACATGCACTTAACAGTATTTACGTTTCCTGTACGAAAATTCTTGAAATGCAGATCCCAGGTTTAGCCCGACTCCGTTTTCTCTATCCCCATGCTTTCTTGATTTGAGACTTGTCCACAGTAGTTTCACGTCTAACGTATATTAAATTAAGTCGTTTGAACATGCTGTTTCAACATATGTGTCTTGCCCCGTGAGAGCATCTGGGAATACTATTTTGAATTACGTATCGCCAGCTACGTGGCTCCTGTTTGGTTGTATCCCCTTCGTGTTTAAGCCACCGCGGTACGCTCAGATTACAGTTTTCTCCTCTGTGACGTTACGTGGACAATTACCAACATCAGAGAAACGCGATGCCTTGGTCTTTAGGACAGAAAAGGAACTGGAATTTCTGGTTATCAGGTTCCCCCCCCCCCAGTCGTTGGTCCTCATGCCGTGACGTCACATCACCAAGCCAGTGCTCTTTATATCATTAGGTAAACAAAGGTAAAGGTAAAGTTCGCTCTAGAACAGACCACGAAGGCCCAGGGGGGAGTAGAATTATAACTCTACTCTTTCGTTAACCTCGGCGCTAGATGGGGGTGAGTGGTAAACGCCACACCCCTGCCGCCCTACCCCCGGGTAAGACTCGGTACGCATTGTGTAGGAGGCTGGGTGAGCCCCAGGGCCGGTTTGAAGGGGTGCGGAAAATATCATTATATACAACATAATTTTAGTGTTAGAAGTAATTTTTCTTCATCATCATTATCATCATCATCGCCATTCAGAACGTCGCTCGTGATTGAACAGCGACTTACTTCTGTATTTGGGAGGACCTTGTTTCAAATCCTTAACAGTGTCCCTTTGTCTTTGACTGAAATTCAGAATCCAGGAACACACCAACAAATACACTGTATTAAAATACAAAATTTTTACAATTAAAACACTTGGACTGCGACGTGTATCGACCCTGTCTTGTGGGTCACTCTCAAGGATTGTACATCAAGACTTACATAAAACACAGATTATAAGTAGTTAAAATAGGATAAAATTGCTTGAAAATCTTTTGTTGTGTTGATGTTTGTAAATTATTGTGATTATTCAAGTCTATGGAGTAACATGTGTACGTTCCGATTGTACGTACGGTACTATAAAATCGTTGACTGAGTTTTGCAATACTATTCGTCAGTACTTCTGTGCAAGGGCGCGCATAATGACGTCAGTCTGGCAACGGACGTGCCGCCATTATGTTCAGTAACACGTGCGCGAAGTTTTCATGTCTTGGATTTTCTTTTGTATCCGATACTGGGCTATAAACAGAAAGGCAAGATAAAAAAACTGAACATTTTCAAACGTTCTACAATTGACAGCCAAATTACTTATACGCGTTAACAGTCTGTAAACACTTGTGAATGCGGTAATGAACCTTCGGGTTCCATAAACTGCGGAGAAACAGGTGCTTCAGCCTGCATACGGACACCACACCACACCACCACAACGCAACACCAACACACATCGAACCAGAGCAATACAACCCATGCAATAACTCATCAAATAAGTCACAAGCTCCTGAGGATGGATGTATTAACATCCGAAACATGTTGAGCAGTAAATAATGAAATAATAAAGCAAGTGACATCAAGTTGGTCTCTCTTT
>Ga0131853_10014730_pt1 | contig 14323 bp, 15 predicted proteins | sample TergutLab28metaG_FD_92764 | JGI IMG/M metagenome (GOLD analysis project Ga0131853, IMG submission 92764) | Labiotermes labralis P1 segment gut microbial communities from Petit-Saut dam, French Guiana - Lab288 P1 (version 2) (version 2) | ecosystem: Host-associated > Arthropoda: Insects >... | reverse complement strand
CTTACACAATGGTGTTAGTGTCTAAATTTTAGTGCGGGGTTTATGGAAAATGTTAGTAATACTTGAACAGAAAAAGATGAAATTATGAGGTAAACAGCATTCAGTGGTAACTAAGAGCAGCGACTATGCAGCATGTCGTAAAAATGCAGAAATTTTTTTGTTGCCAAATATATGACATATTTATTTGATAAATAAAATAAAACTGTTGTATCAGTGGTTTCATTTTATTTATTGACTGACCTCAATAGAACACAGCGGAATGTAAACTTTAAAATATACTAAGTTCAATTTAGGGGTCTTTATGTTGTGCTTGCTTATGTGAGTGCGGGTATTTTAAAGTTTAAACCAGCAGTGTCATGTCATAAATCGTACAGTTGATACAAGTATTGTCAGCGGGGGAAATTCAACGAACGTTTCCAGTGAAAAGTGCTTGGATTTTCCGGATCGTGCATTATAACAAATTATATGACTGAATTAAATCATCAGTAATAATGCTAAGGAACATCCAGTGATACTGTATACAGGTGATAGGCTTTGAATGCTGCAACTGAACTCAGCTCACTGCTCTGTTGTTAGAACTGCATATTAGAATGAGTTGTGTCAATTAGGGTCTATTTACAAGCATGAAACAGTTTTGAGAAGCACAGCTCATGTGAGCAAAGTATAAATGCATTAATTGTTTGTTATTATTTTCAGATTTTAAAGAATCTAACCCAGTGGCTAAGGCAGTAGGGCCGTGTCAGTACTGTCAGACATAAGCCATTTGGTTAGACAAGTTGAGTGTCAGGCTGTAGAGGAAAAAAACAGATGAAGCCACAAGACATAGTAGTAAGTAGCATGAACACACACACAAAGTTTTATGTAAGTTCATGGGCTGTCCAGAAAGTATTTGTCCATTCTGTATATCTTGAGAACCGGTGGCGTGACCTTGATGTAACTAGGCAGCCAGTCAGAGGAGACATTACTGCGCATCCGTGAAAAGCCACTCTCCCGTGGGGCTAGTCATTGGCAGTGAGACACCGTTCACTGAGCCTGTGTATTGTGTTTGCGTGGCATTAACAATCAGAGAGTGAGCAGATCAGCGAATCTGCATCAATATGCTTGCCCTACAGCACTTGTGCAGGCTTCTTTGGCAAAAAACCAAATCATCCAGGTTTTTCAATACCAGATTTGGCTCCCTGTGACTTTTGGTTTTTCCCAAAGTTAAAATCGCCCTTCAAAGCGAGATTTGTAAATGTGATGGTCACACGGTACACAAGGTCAGTCAACGGCTTCTCACTGCCGAATGACTAGCCCCATGGAAGAGTGACTTTTCAGGGATGCGCAGTAAGTTATTCTGTGACTGCCTGCCAAGTTACATCAAGGCCACTCGACCAGTTCTCAAGACATTCAAAATGGACAGATATTTTCCGGGCATCCCTCGTAGATCTTGTTTTGAGTAAGAGATATTTACATTGGTATAAAAATTAAAATTATTACACAGCATGCCAGTTCAACCGGTATCTCATTGGCAGCATGATGTACATGACATTGTGTTATGTTGCCAGTGGATATATTTTATATGAGAAAACATATTTTAAACTTTTACATGGTAAAGCCGAGATAGAACGCTGGAGCACTTGCGAAAACTTAAATCTGTATATTTATGGAGACACGCATGACAGTCCTGTGTGACACTGAATAGAGCTATTGCTTAAAGGCTGGCTGCTTTTCGAAGGAAAGTTTAAAGAGGAGGTTTGGGGGAATTAAAGCAAATGAAAAACTGGAGAAAGCGATGTAATAAGGAATTAATGCAGCTGTTTGGGAGATTTAGGGATACGTACATACATAAATATATACACATAATTACATGCATACGTACATATATACATACATCCATAAATACACAAATACATAATTACAAACATACAAAATTACAAATATAAATACTTAAAACATACATAAATCAATACAAACGTACAAAGATACATAAATCCATACATACACAAATACATACGTACATACTTACATAAAAACATAGATACGTAAAAACAACTTATAGAACTACATACATACGTAGAGACATAAATGCATATATTGGTACATACATACACATACATACATACATAATACAAGCATACATACATACACCCTAAGTAAAACAAACGTAACTACAAATATACATACATTCAAACACATATACATACATATATACATACGCTTTTACATACAACATACATACACAAATACACACGTACATAAACATATACTACGTACGTACATTCATAAAAGCATACATAATTATACATAAATATATAAACACATATATACTTATATACATATATACAAAATTTCGTACATTCACACTTACATACAAAAAATAAACAAACATACATGCATACTTACGTACACACAATACATGCATGCACACATACATACTCACGCATATACACTCAACATACTTATATACATATATAAGTACATACATAAAAACATACACACGTACAAGACTAAATAAAAACATCCATATATACCTACCAATATACCCACATACATTTATAATTACATGCGTACAAACATATTAACATACATACATGCATGCATAGGTACAGACATGCATACAACCTTACGTACATACATACATAATTACATTCATACATAGATACATATATTAAACAAATACTCATATATACATACTTACATAAATACACTCATATATACGTACACACACATACATAAAAAAGACATTCACTCATACATAAACACATATATACTCAAATAGATACATAAAGATATGTATATACATATTCATCCGTAAATAAAATCATAAATAGAGACATAAATTCTTACATACACACATCTGTAAATACTAGCCTACATACATACTTACACATATACATAAATATATACGAATATACATATATGCTTATATATCAAAATATATCCCAGCATAGATATAAGTATATGAATACATAAACACATACATACATATATACACAAGTCCACACACTTTAGACATTCACATCTACTTACATATGTACAAACATACACACATACATAAAACCACACATAAGAATATACATACATATATACATAAATACCCACGTAACACTTACATACTCTTATATATTCTGAAATACATATATACATACAATCTTATATATATACAAACACACATAATAATACTAAAGCACATATTTAAATACGTACATACTGCATATATACACACACATACACTCATAGACACATAATAACATAATTCATTAATGCATAAATGCATACATACACACATACATATCTACACACACATACATACGCACATACTTGCAAATATACATATATACATGCATATATACACACAAACATACAAATATACACACATGCCTGCATAGATATATGCACTCATGCATATATATATATATTCATACGTACAATCAAACACATATACATGCATACTTTCATGAATACATACACACATATATTCTTACATACACACACACGTACATACATATGTACTTATATATATACAGATTTAAACACATACATACACACATACTTACAGACATACGTAAATTCATACATACGTACATACTTACTTATACACATACCTGCGTACATATTTATAAATATAAACAGATATACATGCATTTATACATTCATACATACACACTTACATACATAAAACATTCATAAATCACACATAGGTACATACAAACATAAATACGCACGTACATTTATTCATACATACATAATCACATGCATATATACATACAAACATATATTACATATAAAGGGTGTCCCAGGAGGAATGTACCAGACTTCGGGAGAGTGTTCCATATGTTAAAGTATACCGATATAACCCAAAACACCTTTATCCAAAGTTGAACTGTTACGGAGATAATGGCCAGAGAATTTGAAACTTTGACAGCTCTTACACACTTATTGATTATCAAATACATATTAAAAGTGGCAGGGATATGTGGTTTCTGTAATGTTAATATCTGTACTTAACATGTAATTAACGTATGATTGACATAAAGCCATTAAATTGAAATAATAAAAATCAGCATTAACGCCGTGGTCGTCGGTAGGGCTCCAAGCACTTAACATGGCGCTTCCAACTCCCGTGCAAGCAGCTAAACGTCACGCAGTCACGATTAACACTGCATTACACTCTCAAGATAATTAACGCTCTCGCGTGACACATCAGCTGTGCAGGTTACAGTATTTGGAACCGCAAACCCCCGCCCACTTTTCTCTGGCCATTATCTCCGTAACCGTTGAAATTTGGATATAGGTTTTTGGGTTTTATCGGTATACTTTAACATAAGGAACACTCTACCGATGTCTGGCACATTCCTCCTTGGGCACCCTGTATACATACACACATATGCATATATTTATATACCAACATACATACATACATACATACATACATACATACATACATGCACCCATTCATTTATACAAATATACACACATACACACATACGTGCGTGCAAGCATACATACACACCTACATACTTGCCTACATACACGTACATATAAGCATACATTCATGAATTATACATACACACTTACATATATACCAAGATGGCGGAAGACGTGTGTGAAGGTTTAGCGAACGCTACTAACTTTATAGTGAGTACAGTTGATCGTTGTAGCAACATGAAAAGAATTGAAACACATCATCTTGGATAGCGTAAGTACACTCAGTGTCTTGTATTTACAGCCAAAACTAGTAGGGACTGCAGATCGCAAACAATAACCGACGTTAAGGGATGAGTCGCTTCAATGAAAGCAGATCTTAAAGCGTTCGTAGACTTTATGGTTAATGTTCACAGGTAGACATCTTGTAGCCCAACAGAGGAACCAGCTAATGTTACCGCTAAAGCAGTGGATCCACCTGGTGGTGGCGGGAGAAAATTATTCTCCGAAGACTTGACGAAAGAGTGTAATGCGAAGAGCAACCAGGCCTCGAAAATTTTAAGGAAATCCTGAAAATGAACATCAACCCTACAATAATCAAAGAAAGAAATAGTGCGCTCAAGATTCTCAGGAACGGAAAACTCTTAATAGGAACAAACACCAAAGAAGAATTAAAGACGTCAGGAAAGAAGATAAACGACAAGTGCGGAGAGAGGCTAGAAAGGTACACATAGAAACAGAGAAACACCAGAGTAGTTTTTCTAAACATACATGAGGATATCACCACTTGTAATATCCAAGAAACATTAATTGCGCAGAACCCAGGACTCCTTCTAGCCAATGGAGATATCAACGCTAAGTTCACTTATTCAACAAAAACACATTAGGAAACTAGTATTGGAGGTAAGAGCTCACATTAGAAAGCTGCTTCTGCAAAATAAAGTAAAACTAGGGTGGATCATTTCCAAAATAGAGGACTACGTATCGGTAAACAGATGCTTTAAATGCTGTAGTTTCAACCACAGGGCTCGAGACTGTAGGGAAGAGGAATCTTGCTCCCTCTGTGCAGGGAGGCACAGACTGAGAGACTGTACAGCCTCCCTACAGGAATATAAATGTGTCAATTGTATAACTTTTGCCAAATTCAACCCGACTAAATTTGTCTGCCCCAACCACTCCTCACTAGTCAAGAAATGTTCCAGCCTGCAAGCACTTATGGAGAAGTACAGACAAAGCACAAACTACTGAAATGTCTGCCTACCGGAATACTTATACCAACACAGTCACACGCAACAGACAAAACAACCCACATACTTATATTTAATTGTTCCAAATTAACTTGCAGCATTTCAGATTTGCAACAGATAATCTTGTAAACTATGAGCTGAGCAAGGAACAGATGTACTACTTCTTCAAGAGCCATACACAATACACATCAAAATAGTCTGTATTCCTAAAAGACATAAAATATTTACCCACGGAGTTAGTAGACCAAGGGCAGACATTGTACTTATCAACAATCCAATTGACACACTGCTCATAAAACAACTTTCGGACATTGATGCAGTAGTACTGGAAGTGACAATGGACAACGTTAAAATAGTCCTTGCCAGCATGTACCTGGACATAAACCAGCACTTAGGCGATAATTTGCTGAAGATCGATGCTATAATACAACACGCCAGATGTGAGAGAATAATACTAGCAATGGATAGCAACTCAAGATCCACCATATGGCACGACAAGCCGACAAACGCAAGAGGCAGAATTCTTGAAGAATTCCTAATCAGCAATCAACTACACACACAAAATGAAGATAGTGACCATACTACTTTCAGTAGCACAAGTGGCAGCTTCAATATCGAACTAACAACCGCTAACACTCAACTGCTCAGAACAGCGAATGAATTGGAAATCTGGGATCAGGACCGTTGCTCGGACAACAACATCATCCGATACACCATACACCAAGACTGTGGTGATAACTCAGCACCACGGAACCAAGAATCCAGTTGTATAATCAAAAGGCGTAACTTAAACAAATTTCACTCAAGATTGGTTCGACTGGCAACGGCAAGAATCTGCACGACGCACAAACAGAAGATACACGCGACCTGGCACAACATTGGCCAAGCTAGTGTCACAACAAAGCGACATCCAGAAGACAATATATGAATATTAGGAAGACTTGACGACTGCGTGTAACGAATCCTTCAGGATAGAGCTGAAACCCAAGAAGGCGAAGACGAACTGGTCGGTACCCTGTTGGGCCGATGAGCTAACAATTATGCGCAAAAGATTGATCACTTTAAGAAGAAGTAACCAAAGAACGACAAAAATGGGAATTTGAGAACCCATAGTAAAACACAATATAAAGAAGTTAAAGCCAGTTATGCATCGACACTAAAGAACGAAAAATTCAGCTCCTGGAAAGTATTCTGTAACTTAACACCAGCTAACAACCCCTGGAATGAGGTACACAAACGAGGGGCGGACAAGAAGAAACTAAAGACAAACTTAACTACCCTGAGGAAACCCAACGGAACTTAAACGAAGTACACAGCCGACACACTACGGCACATTCTTGAACACTTGTTACCGGATGACAACAACAACGACGGCGACGATCATCGACGAGCCAGATTACAATCACAAACACCCACAAGCACGGCTGATGCTAAACAGTTCACTAAAGTAGAAATTAGAAACGTAATAGGAAGCTCGGAGAACAAAAAACCCCATTTGAAGATGGCATTACGGGCGAGGTATATAAAAGCGCCTTTGAAATTTTCCCTAAATACGTAATAGCAATGTACAACTCTTGTCTCATTAGAGGAGTCTTCCCAATGAGGTGGAAAATTACAAAAGCTCTTTCCAATTACTAAAATCGGGATGGACAACAGCGAAGACGTAACAATGTTTCGCCCCATAAGTCTTGTAAACACAGGCTGTAAGTTACTAGCTAAATTATTAATAAAAAAAATTATCCGACATGTATTCTCTCACAACTATATGTAAAGAAACTAGTACGGATTTACACCGCAAAGAGCACAACCGATGCGGTCATGACTGTTAAGAACATTGTAACAGATGGACTGACAGCAGGAGACGTATTAGTGATTGTGAGCCATGATGTAAAAGGTACCTTCAATGCCGCCTGGTGGCCCGACATATTGAAAGGACTGAGAGCTTACGAATGCATCAATAATTAGTTCAACTTAGCCAGAATCTACATCACACAACGCTCAGCTTATCTCACTGCCAACAACTTCCGAACTCAGAGAGAGGTATCTAAGGGGTGCCCCCAAGGCTCGTGTTGCGGTCCGAGTCTCTGGATTATACAGTATAACACAACACTAAATCTCAAATTCATCAAGCCTAAAAGAGCAGTAGAATTTGCAGATGTCCTACTGTAATAATTAGAGGGGAACAAGTCAGGGAAGAAGAAATTTTCGCTAACATAGAAATGAGCATGATAAACGAATGGTCAAAGAGTAGCAAGGTAGGCTTCAACGAAGCTAAATCCAAAACCATGCTAATTTCAAGGAGGAAAGGAATAAAACAAAAGAAATAAAAATTTATCTAAACAACTAACCCATTGAAGATGTTAAAACAATGAAGTATTTAGGAATAATTATTGACAAGTTTAAATTTAGCCAAAATATCAGACACGCTGCGGATAAGTGTGATAAGCTTACTTTCAGCTTATCCAAATCTGCCAAAATCATTTGGGGACTTAACACGAAGCCTTAATAACAATTTAAAAAGGAGCGATCTTACCGCTCTTACTGTACGGTGAACCAGTTTGGATAGACGCTCTCAGGTATGAATACTACAGACGCAAGAATATCAGGTTTCAAAGGCTCATGAACACAATATTTTCCAAAGCATATCGCACTACGCCCAGCGAAGATTTATGCAATCTGAAAGGAACTACACCAATCATCATCAAAGCTGAAGAAGAAGCCAAGCGCTACAACGTCTTGAAAAGACGCAGAGCGAACATACAGAAGATTGACCGAGAAGTTGTACTCAACCAATGGCCGCACCCTGTTCACTTCATCAAAATCCCAGAAACCAAGGGATGCCAGGATGAAACGTTTCGGTTCTACACAGACGGTAGCAAGGGCGAGCGAGGGGTGGGAGCCGGGGTGGTAATCATCGTCAACAAAGAACTGCTAACACCTAACAAATTTATACTAAACCACAGATGCTCCAACAATCAGGCGGAGAAACTCGCCATTTTTAAGGCGCTGGATTTAATAAATTACTTAGAAATCGCGGACAATAAACCCCGCACTATAGGAGTACACATTGACAGCACAATTACTACTGACTGTCTGAAGAATGCAAGCAAACATAATTACATTATGAAGAAATCAAGAGTAGGTTAATTAACCTCAGAAGTTCTAAATAGAATATTGAGTTCTCGTGGATCAAGGCACACGCAGGTAAACTTGATAACGAACTAGCTGACCGCTTAGCAACAGACGCACCTAGCGACAAAGATATTCTAGTCGTATTCGACAGAATTCCCAAGACCACACTATACAGTAAATTCGAAGAAGAAGCCACACTGAAATGGCAAGAAGAATGGGAACGGTTTAATAAAGCAGCCGTACCTAAAGAGTTTTTCCCAAAAGTACGGGACAGGATTCACCGCAGAATAAAAATAAACCCCAAATTCACGGCACTAGGAACTGGTAATTGTAAAACAAATGTGTACCTCTACAGATTTAAAAAAAAAGATAAAGCAAATTGCCCATGCAACATGGAGGATCAAACTCTAGCCCACATACTCAACAACAGAACAAGTCATAAAAAACAAAGAGACTTAAATATGCAGGAAAATCTAAAAACCGGTAAGTGACCAGTTAGCAAAATGAAGTTAACAAGCAAATATTTGAAAGAAATACTCAAATTTACCAAAAAATAGATTCGTAAAATTAGTTGAAAGAAACATACAGCAACATTTAGCTTTAAAAAATTTTTAAGTGGAGACAACGAGATATAAGCTATTCATGAACAATTGACAAATAATATTAATTTATATTCTGTAAAGGACATGCCGTGAAAAAACAAATGTTAACATAGACACATCGAGTTATAAACAGGAAATGCAAATCTAGCATGCAGTAATACTACATGAAATGGAGCATGCTTATAGTATAATTAAAAAAATACTTATATGCATACACACATACATATATACATACATAATTTCATTCATATATACATACAAACCTACATTCATATATACATACATCATACATACCCACATACATAACTACATACATACAAATATACAAACACACATAAATACATTCCTACAATCCTACATATATACATACTAACATTTGTACATGTATACATATATGTATACAAATACATAAATACATCGTAAAATACAAATATAAATACGTACAAACACATGTACATACGTAAAAATACGCATATATATATATATATTTATGTGCATACATTTATACTTATATGCATACATAATACATAATTCAATACATACATACATACATACATGCAATACATACAAACATACTTAAATACATACATACACGCTTACGTAAATACATATATACAAACAAAAAACGAACTTACATACATGCATTATATACATAAATACACACAAACATATAAATCCATACAAATATAAGTACATACATATATACATACACACTTACGTACATACGTAAATACATATTTACATATAAATATATAAATACACATACATAAACGCATACACTTATATATATATTCACAAATTAATTTACACAAACAAAAACACATACATAATTAGATACATATATACATACACCTATACATATATGCAAACATACACGCATTAATAAATATTTTACATATCTAGACAAACATATATGTGTACATATATACACATATGTATATACACATTTATATAAATATAAATACCTACTTACATACATATACTTATAAACACATGCACACGGGTTTATACATACATACACACATACATACGTACATACATAAACACACATTTATATATAAAAATACATTTGTACATGCATATATACGTACGTACATGCGTAAATAAATACACACAAAATTAGATGTATAAATACATAAATATATACGCACATAAATTCGTAGAATACTACATACATACATACAAATAAAGCATATAAAACAGACATATATATATATACACATACATTCACACACACAAATACGTACAATCATCTATACATACACACATACGTACATACATACATACATACATATATACACACATACACACATTCATAATTGCATATATAATTTCATAAAAATATAAAACCCATACATACACATATGGATACACATATTGAAATATATACATATGTACCTACTTACACACATAAAACTTACATATATATATTCATATATACATACACACAAATATAGAGGTACATAAAACGTAATGTGTACATACATACGTATATTCATACAAATATACATACAAACATACATGCATACATACATACGTACATTCATACAAACACACATACAAATATATATAAAAACAAATATAATATATACATATTTACAAACATACTGACCTACAAACATACACATATACACACATACATACACATATAAGTACATAATTACAACCAAATATAAATGCTTACATTAATAAGTACATACTTGTACATACAAATACAAATACATAGATACATTCGCACATAAACGTATAACATATTCAATCACATAAATAATAAAATACATAAAAATATATACATAAAAGGTATATAGTTCCATTCAAACATTCACAATACATACCTACATACACAATTACACACTTAGATACACATATGCATATATATATACGCACATAAATACATCCGTACACACATTTATACATACATACATACACGTATGCAAGTATTTATATATTGATACGTACATACATAAAAACATATCTACAATCATATATACATGATAAATGCAAACACATAATACTTAATACAAATATATATAAACAAATAAATAGGTACAATCTCACATAGAGGCTTACTTTCACACATACATAAATACACACATACATACGTAATAAGTACACATTTTCGTATATAAATTAATACAAACAAAATAAACATATACGTACATATATACACAGACAGACGTACTCACATACTTACATAGATAAAAATATTTACATACCTACAAATACACATACAGAGATACATACATATATATAGCTACGCACATACATACATACACAGGCATATGCACTTTCATCCATACATGAGTTTACAAGCACATATACAAACATAATTATATACAGATATACATATATACGCACATACATACATAATTTTATACATGTACAAGTACATACAAAAATAAATAGATACACAATTACTTTCACTTGTATATAATACATACACACACGTACATTCATAAATACAGTTATACATACATATATATATTGAAACTTATATACATAAAAACATTCATACATATATATATATACATACATACAAAAATACGTTCATACATAGAAACATACATACAAGTAAACGTATACATATACATAATTATGCACATACACTCACACATGTACATACATACAAATATAATACTTACATACATGCATGCACACATAAGTACATACACGTATATACACATATACAAACATACACATAAACACAAATACATGCATACATTCATACATATATACATACATTTATACATGTACATAAATACATGCACAATTAATCATTCAACAAACAAATAAATATGACTTCATCCACACAGAGATACATACATACACCAATGCATTCATACATACACACATATATAATAACATACACAAAAATATATATACACATGCGCAAAAATACATACATATATTAATACACTTATATATGCATATATACTACAATATATACATACATAAATCCATACATACATAAACAATTATAAGCATACGTACATACAAATTCATATACATACACATATACATACATACTCACGTACACACATATATATGCTACTATATAAACATAATACTCATACATAAACACATATACATATATACATATATACATTCATACGTACATACATACATACGTACATATATATATATACATCATACATACACACACATACATATACACATAAATACGCACGTACATACATAAAATCCTACTTTCATACATATATACACATACATTCCTACATTTTTACATATATAAATGCATTCCTACAGTGAAACATACATATACACAAATAAACATACAATTTCACGCATTTATACATACATAATTGAGTACATGAACACATACATACTTGCAGTACATAAACACATACGTATATACAATCATTCGTACCTACATACATACACACATTTATAAATATACACATTCCTAGAAGCACTCATACTTAAATACATACAGACTTAAAAATATGCGTATAAGTTTTCATGTATCCAAACACAAATAAATCAATAAAAACTTATGTGTATACTTATATAAATACACACTAACGTACATATATAGAGAAATAATTACATAAATATTTACACAAATACATATATTCATACATATCTATAAATATACATAAATACAAACAACCATACATACATAGAAAATTTCATAACACACACACGAATAGATACATACAAATATACATACATAAATAAATAAACGCATATTTCAACACAAACATACATACATACGTACATACAATGTACATACACATTTACACACACACATACATGCATAAATACATACATACATTCATTCATACAAACACGCACATACATACATACGTAATATAATAATACATACATTCATGCATACACACACAAACATGCATACCAACATATATTCACACATAATTACATATATACATATACCCATAAAACCAATTAACATGCATACATAATAAATACATACATACACACATAAATTCTTACATGCCTACATGAGTTCATACGAACAAAATTACATACATATATACATATCTATATATACGCACATACATAAGTTCATTTAAACATACATTCACACTTACATGTATACATATATACAATCATCCGTACACCTCTACAAACATATATACACACACATAGATAAATACACACACTTAAATATATACATATACACATACATACCTACATAAGTACATATATACAAACGTACATACACATGCGTAAATATACACACAATATTACATACAATCATACATACTAATATGCATAAATACTTTCATACTTACGTGCATACAGACATACAAATCTACATACAAAATACATAAATGAAAACAATTTACACTCATAAATAGATTTTAAAAACATTCTTACCCACGTAGACACATAAGAACATACACATAAAACATAAGCACTTATCTACAAACAAACATAAAAACATAATATTTAAATATATAATCCTTATATATTTAAACATAGAAATAAACATACATACATACATAAATACATAACCACATTCGTATATAGTAAAATCAAACAATATGAAGGGTGTCCCAGGAGGAAAGGACCTAACTTCGGGAGAGTGTTCCTTAGGTCAAACTGTACCGATATAACCCAAAACACCTAAATCCAAAGTTCAATGGTTAAGGAGATATTGGCCAAAGAAAAGTGTGGTTGTCTTTTGTGTCTGCGTACTGTACTCTGTCCGTGACGTCATACTAGTCATATGCACTTGCCTTCAACGCACTAATCCTGCATTAGCCATGATGTGTTAGACAATCAGTTGATTGTGTTTGAGGTGCCAATATACGTTTTGTGTTTGTAATTGCAAGACAGAGATTTGGTTAACTTTGAGGTACTAAAATGCCTTTTCTCTTTACCCACGTTGAATATTGCGATATGCATTATGTTTACGGATATTGCGATGGTAATGCAAGTGCTGCCGTG
>Ga0131853_10014728_pt1 | contig 14323 bp, 9 predicted proteins | sample TergutLab28metaG_FD_92764 | JGI IMG/M metagenome (GOLD analysis project Ga0131853, IMG submission 92764) | Labiotermes labralis P1 segment gut microbial communities from Petit-Saut dam, French Guiana - Lab288 P1 (version 2) (version 2) | ecosystem: Host-associated > Arthropoda: Insects >... | reverse complement strand
GTAGTGCACCCAACACAAGCTCAATGAGCAATAGTTGAACGAATACATTGATGACCGGTGCTTCGTCCAGTGCGAGGAATTGCAGCGCTTCAGGTAGCCGTTCGCTATAGGTCACTGCCAGTAGCCACAACGGCGTGAGCACGGTCATCAGCGCTGTGACCAGCAGACGTGTCCAGCGCAAGTATACACCGGTGACGGGTAAAAAGCAATAGTCATTGGTGTCCTGCAGAAAGTCGAAGATCCCGGTGGGCAAAATCATTGCGGCAGGGGAGTTGTCCATCAACAGGATAATTTGCCCTTCGGCGATGCAGGCGGCGGCGGTGTCGGGCCGTTCGGTGTAGCGCGCACGCGGGAAAGGGTTCCACCACTGCTTGCGGGTGAGGCATTCCGTCAGGCTTTCAAGTCCCATCGTAAGCGTGTTGATGCCAATGCCGCGCAGCTTTTCTCGCATGCGCTCCAACAGTTTTGGGTCTGCCCTGCCATCCATGTAACACAGCACAATGTCGCTGCGCGAGCTGCGGCCGATTCGGATAGCTTCCATTGTCAGCGCCGGGTCACGAATGTGGCGACGAATCAGCGTTGTGTTCATTGTGAGTGTTTCCACGAATCCTTCACGCGGGCCGCGCAGTACGCGGTCGTTTTCGGGCTCCATCACAGGCCGGGCGGGGAAGTTGCGCACATCAATGAGCACCGCCTCTGCAAACCCCTCTAACACAAGCCCCACACAGCCTGACAATACTGAAACGATGAATATTGCTTCATCGCCTGCCAGGCTCACTTCGCCGTAGGGCACAAAGCTGTCGGCAAATGCACGCGTGCTGGTGGCTTCGGCAAGCTGAGCTTCTTCTACTTTCATGACGGTTTCCAGCAGCTTGTTGAGGATTTGGTCTTGTGTCATGCCGTCAATATGGTAGATGCGTGCCTGTTTGCCGCCCACCTGCAGGTCACAGGTGAGGATATCGAAGCTTTGCTTGCAACGCAAACGTTCATCAAGCAACGCGATGTTTTGCTCGAAATTTGTAGTGAACATAAAGTAAAAAAATCCCCCTTTCCGTTTAGTATGGGAAGGGGGTGTTTTTTTATGCGGGAGGTATTGATTTTAGACTGAAATTTAGGACGACTCAAATTTTGTAATCAACTCTGCAGGGGTAAGTGCTTGTTTTTCCTCGCCCGAAACATCAAGGATGATCTCACCGCGGTCGAGCATAACAAGCCGGTCGCCATAAGCAATTGCATCACTCATGTTATGCGAAATCATAATGGTGGTTATGTCGTGTTCGTCAACCAATTTTTTTGTAATATCCATCACTTGCTGCGCAATTTTTGGGTCCAAAGCTGCTGTGTGTTCATCCAAAAGCAGCAGCTTTGGCTTTTGCAGCGTTGCCATCAGCAGTGTTACAACCTGGCGTTGTCCGCCAGACAACAGCGACGCTTTTTTGCGCAGCATGTTTTCAAGCCCCAGGTTAAACTCTGCCAATCGTTCCTTAAAATAAACAAGATCTTTTTTGCGTATCGCCCATTGAAGCCCGCGCCATTTGCCACGGGAATATGCCAGCGCCATGTTTTCAGCGATTGTCAGCTCAGGGCAAACGCCGAAATTGGGGTCTTGGTACACACGGGCAATCAAGGCCGCGCGCGCGCTGTGGCTTTTGCGCGCAATGTCACGGCCTTCAAACAATATAGAACCTGATGTGGGGCGTATATTGCCATTTATGACATTGAACAACGTGCTTTTGCCTGCACCATTTCCGCCGATGATTGTGATAAATTGCCCTTCGGGGATTGTTAAGTTCAGCGATTTCAGCACCTGGTTTTTTTCAACGCCATTGTCAAAAACCTGTGAGATGTTTTTCAGCTCGATCATTTCGCCACCTCCATGCGCTTCTTGCCCCACAGCTGCCGCAGCTTAGGTATGCATAGCGCAGCGAGGGTAAACACAGCCATGAGCAGGCGCGTCCATCTGTCGTGCAAATCAGTCATAAGCACAAGCGTTATGCAGGTGAAGTAAATGAACGAACCCAAGGCAATAAACAAAAACCGCGTGAGTATACTGGCGCTCTTCGGGGTGATGATTTCGCCGATTACCAGCGCGGCGAGGCCAATAATCAAAACGCCTGTTCCGGTGGTAACGTCTGCGTTGCTTTGTTGCTGCGCAATCAACGCACCTGCCATTCCCGTAATGGCGTTGGAAATCACCAGTGAGGCAATTTTACGACTGTCTGTATTAATGCCATTGGAGCAGGCCATACGTTCATTGTCGCCTGTGGCGCGGATTGACAGCCCGAACGACGTGCTGTACAGGAAATACAGCACAGCGATCACCAGTGTCAAGGCAGTTGCCCCAACGATGATGTAGGACCATTGCAGTGCGTCAAGCCGGCGCACACCAAACGCAACCAGTTGTTCGCGCATGGGTTCAAAAATAAAGCGGTAAAGCGGAGCGGAAATGTTGCTTCTGCCCATGATGGCCAGATTAACAGAAAACAGCGCCACCGTTACCAGCAAGCCGGAAATGATGCCATCAATTTTTATTTTGGTATGGATGAGTGCGGTGGTCAATCCTGCCAGCGCACCGCCAGCCAACGCAAGCACAAGCGCTGTCATGAAATGATAGCCATGGTGCAGTAGTGTCATAGCGATCACAGCCCCGAAAGCGAAGGTGCCTTCAATGGTCAGGTCCGGCTTTTTCATGATGCGCAGCGATAAGTACACCCCTATGGCAACCGGGGCATAGAGTAACCCCAGCCCCAGGCTACCATACATGCTATTGAGAAAGAACTGTGCTGTCATATTGTTGTCCTTTTACTTAGAATGTCCTGGTTGCGCGCTCCAACACAGCTTCGGGGAATTCAAAGCCGATATACGCGGCTTCTGTCGCGTTGATGTACAGTGCAAGGGCTTCGACGTCGGGGGCATAGAATGTATCAGGCCAAACATCGTTGACCAGAATGTCAAACGCGATATCCGCTGCGGCAGCGCCGTTGGCCGCGAAATCAACAGACAGGGATGCGATTGCTCCGCCTTCCACGATGGGCAGGTCAGCCACGATGATGGGCAGGGGGTTATCCTGGACGCGGTTGAGGTTTTGCACCATTTGCATGGCGCCGGTGATCTGGTTATCCTGCGGGATGTATATTGCACGGATGGTTTCGTCGGTGGCGATGTTCAAGAAAATCTGGTTGAGTTGGTCCAGGCCGTTTGCAGAGATGCCGAAATCTTCGATAGTGCCTTCCGGTGCGGCATCTTGCAGCCTGCCAAGCGATGCGACCGAGTTGGTTTCGTCAGTTGTGTACAGGAACGCCACGCGGTTGTCGGCATCGAGCGCGGTGCCCAGCAGTTCTTCCAGCAGGTCTACCTGTGTTTCCATTGGCAATGCACTGGAAGAGCCCGTGGATACACCATCAACGATAAGCCCGGCGCCAACGGGGTCGGTGATGATACCGAACACCAGCGGGATTTCTGCATTTGTCGCTACCGGCAGCGCCTGCTGCGACGCGCCTGTGCCCATGCTGAAGATCAAGTCCACCTGCTGTGCGGCGAAATTCGTCGCAATGTTTGTGGACATAGCGGGGTCACCTGTCGCGTTTTGATATGTAAAGCGAACGCGCAGCCCTTCGGCTTCCATCAATTCTGTCAGGCGGTTTTCGAACCCCGGGCGGCCCAGTTCAAACGCCGGGATTTGCATGCCGGACAAAATGCCAACAGTGAACTCACGTGCAGCATCCTGATCTTGCGGGGTCTCTTGCGTGCAACCGACCAACCCAAACATAGCCACGGCGAGCATGCCTACTGCAACGAAGAGAGAGATGAATTTTTTCATTGATAAAACTCCTTTTATTGAATTACCACCATGGTTTTGACAAGCCCAAGAAAAACCAAGTCTTATTATAACACAGAAACATTACCCAATGCAAGCCCAAATTTTCTGTTGTTATAAGCTACACAAAGCACACAACGCCAGCTCCACCCGAAACAAATCTCCGGTGATGTGAATACGCAGTTCGCCACCCATTAATTCAACCAGGCTTTTGGCGATATATAGCCCCAAACCGCTGCCCTCTGTTTGGCGAGATTTGTCGCCGCGGATGAACTGCGCGGTGGCTTCGTTGCCGGACAGTTCAATGGGCGCCTGCGAAATATTTTGCAACACGAAATGTGGTTTGCCGTCGCGCAACACGATTTCCGCAAAGATTCGCGTGCTTTCCATCGCGTATTTCGCGGCATTCGAGAACAGATTTTCCAGCGCGCGGTATAAGTGCCGGCTGTCTGCATGAATGCGCACTGGTTCGTCTGGCTGGCGCAGCACAAGGGTGAGTTTTCGCTCTGTGAGCTGGTCTTCAAATTCTCCGGCAACCTGGCCGATAAGCTCACCCAGCAAAATCTCCCGCAGCTCAACCTTCAGGCTTCCGGTGCCCGCCTTGGAGGCCTCCATCAGGTCGTCAATCAGCGCTTTCAGCCGACCGGACTTTTGCTCCAGCACCTGCACATGCGCCGCAGCCTGGCCTTGCAGCCCCTCTTTGCTCAGCAAGTCAACGTAGTTGATGATGGAGGTCAAAGGCGTTTTAATGTCGTGCGACACATTGGTGATTAGCTCACTTTTGAATTGCTCTGCACGGACTTTGTCCGCGTTGGCTTCTTCGTATCGCGTGCCAAGGTTCAATAAGAATGCCACAGACCAGGTCAGCGCGGTAATTGTAAACAGCGGCAACAGCATAACAGGCGTTACAAACGCCAGCAACAGCAAAACCACTTGGCTCACAATCAGCAGCAGTGCAATCAGCCCCACAGGCTTCCAAATGGGGTATTCCCTGAAAAATGCAAGCCAGTGCAGCGTTTTGAGCAAGGCTTTATCTCGCAGGTGTGCAAGCAATGCCCCAAAAGCGAACATCGCCAGCGCGTAAGCCGCCAGCGGCATGGCAAGCAGCACAAAGCGCGACGGCGCAGTTTGCGTGATGTGTGCCGCCACGGCAAAGCCTGTGCCACAGAATAACAGCAACAAGCTGAAGTCTATGTTACGTAATGGATTGCGGTGCATTGGCTTCATCTGCAATGCTGAAACTGCAAATGCTGCAAGGCAAATGGCAAGCAAGGCAATCGCCAGGCCAGCATTCATGCCAGGCCAATTTCGATATGTGCGTGCAAAATGCCAATCGAACACAGGATGAAAAGCGCGCGCCAGCGGCAGCGCCCCGAGGAACCCCAGTCCAAAAGACACCATTTTTATGACCATACACAAGCCCTGCTTCATGCCTGCTTCACCACCTTGTAACCCAGGCCGTAGACCACTTTCAGGTATTGCGGCTCTTTGGGATTGATCTCAATTTTTTCGCGGATGTGTCGTACGTGTACGCTGACGGTTTTTGACACATGAAACGCTGGCTCGTTCCATACGGCTTCGTAAATTTGCTCAGAGCTGAACACCCGGTCCATGTTGGAGATGAGCAAATGCAGAATATTGTATTCCAGTGCGGTCAGACTCACTTCTTCACCATCGACCGTAACGCGCTTTTGGTTGTTGTCCACCACAAGGCCGCCAGTTTGGTGTGCGCCCTGCGTTTGTTCCTTCATGCCGCCCAAACGGGCGTAGCGACGCAACGCAGCCTGCACCCTGGCCAGCAGCTCCACCGGGTGGAAGGGTTTGGTGATGTAGTCATCTCCGCCCATGTTCAGGCCCAGAATACGGTCAGTATCCTCCGACTTCGCAGAAAGAAACACAATTGGCACATTGCTGCGCTCCCGGATTTTCACCGCCGCGCGAATGCCATCCATGCGCGGCATCATCACGTCCAACAGCACAAGATGAATATCATCATTCACCGCCTCCAAAGCTTCCAGGCCATCCATTGCTTTGATGACCTCATAACCGTCCTGCCGCAAGTAAATCTCAAGGGCATTCAGGATATCCGCGTCGTCATCGCAAATTAAGATTGTATAGCTCATGTGTCACCACGCTTTCACAATGTAACCGCCCGCGTTGCTGCTGGAAATGCTAAACTCCAACTCTGTCGGCACATATAGTATACCATTTTGCGGTCGCAAGTACAAGACTTGATAGGCAACTGCGTTTTTCTCGAACGAAATGCCGCCCTGGCTTTGCAATAGCTGGACATACTCTTCCAGCACAAGGTTGTTGCGCCACATAAAATATGCGTGCACGCGGCCGACATAACGAAAATGCCAGGGTTCATATTCGATGCCGGTGATGGACTGTGTATCTTGCGGGTAGCGTAAATCAGCCCGTAGCGGTAGGAATTTGCCGCAAGCCACTGCCCCTGCGGGGAATCGCTCAGCTCCCACTGGCAAATTCCATCGGCCATGATATCCACAGCCAAGCCCGTGTGGTGTTCGCTGTGGCCTGGCGGCAGCACAAAATCACTGTTCGCACCGTTGTTATAGAGCTCGCGTTGCCGTTCGACATCCCGAAAGCCACTTGTAACATGGAATGGACCTACTCCGGCTGCCTGCGCGGAGGCGAACATGGCTTCTACAGCCGCCAGCGCGGAACGGTGCAGATACATGCCTTCCACCCGGCTTACCGGCACTGTTGGCCAGGCGGACTGCAACAGGCCAGTGCGTGGCTCGCCTGACACAGCGTGTGCGCGGTTGACCAGTTGCATATACCCGGTGTCGGCGTGGTCTCGCACATGGATTGCAATGTTGTTAGGGATGTTTGGTGCTTCATTAAACTGCAACGGCCTTCTTTCCAGCGTTTCCAGTTGGCATGCATACATCAAAATTGCCAGCAGCAGAATAACAAGCAGCGCTCCGATTTTTCTCATTTTTCTGTCTCCTTCCGTTTTGATTATTCTACACGGAAAAATCAAAATGAAGGGGCAAGAAAAATTAAGATTTGGCAAAGATTAAAGCGCCTTGTGTTTTATGTGGCCGATCCGGCCCTTTCTCTTTGCGCTTCCAAAACAAGCCACATTTCTCTCGAAAATGTAGCTTATAATTTGGTGCCATTGAAGATGAGTGCATAAAAAACCAACGCATTGGCGCAGGCTTATCTTTATTTTTTCATCTCGCCAGGCTTATTGCGCCGCCTTGGTGGTCGCTGTGGTTTGGGCGGCGCGGGTTCAAAGTTCTGCATTGGCCAGGGGTGTTCGTCCACAACCGCGATTTCTTTTTTGATCAGCTTTTGAATGTCTTTGAGGTATGCTTTTTCATCAAAATCGCACAACGAAATAGCGATGCCAGATAGCCCGGCCCGGCCTGTGCGCCCAATGCGGTGGACATAAGTCTCTGGCTCATTGGGAAGGTCGTAGTTGATGACATGAGAAAGCTGGTCGATGTCGATGCCGCGCGCGGCGATATCTGTTGCCACCAGCACACGAACTTGGCCGCCTTTGAATTCCCGCAGCGCGCTCTGCCGGGAATTTTGCGATTTATCGCCGTGAATCGCTCGTGCGGCAATGCCAGAACGGCAAAGCTTTTTGCAAATTCTGTCCGCTCCATGTTTGGTGCGCGAGAATGTCAGCGCTGACGCAATGTTACTGTCATCAAGCAAGTGTGTGAGCAGCTTGATTTTGTTCGGCTTGTCTACAAAATAGACCGACTGCTCAATCGTGTCCACGGTTGATGCCACCGGTGTGACTGTTACCTTCGCAGGGTTTTTGAGGATGGTTGCGGCCAGCGCGCCAATTTCTTTTGGCATGGTTGCGGAAAAAAGCAGTGTCTGGCGTTTGGCAGGCAGTTTGGCGATGACTTTTTTGACATCGTGGATAAAGCCCATGTCCAGCATGCGATCCGCTTCGTCGAGCGTGAAAATCGACACCGTGCTTAGATCACACAGCCCCTGCCCAATCAAATCGTTGAGCCGCCCCGGTGTTGCGACCAGGACATCGATGCCTGCCCGCAGCGCATTCACCTGTGCCGCTTGCGGCACACCGCCAAAAATACAAGCCGATTTCAAGCCCGTGTAGCGTCCATACGCCTGAAAGCTCTCGGTAATTTGCAGTGCAAGTTCGCGGGTGGGTGTAAGAATCAGCGCGCGCAAAACTCGTGCACTGCCGGCCTGTTGTTGACAAAGCGTTTGCAAAATCGGCAAAGCAAACGCTGCCGTTTTTCCAGTGCCCGTTTGGGCACAACCCAGAATATCGCGGCCCGCAAGCATCAGCGGGATGGTTTGTTGTTGAATGGGCGACGGGGTTTCGTAGCCCTCACCACGCACTGCTCGAAGCAATGGGTCTATTAGCCTGAGGTCTTTGAAAGTCAAGTTATTCTCCTTTGGTTTCGGTGTTCCTGTTCTTAGTTGCCATGATATTTTACCACAAATCTACTTTTTCTGCAAGTTTATTTTACATGTACCTTGCTGCATTTATCCAAAGCCAACCGTAAACACAAAGACATCCGGTCAAATAAAGCGCCGCATAACAAACACCCCTTGTTGTCCAAAACCAGAGGGTTCGGAGTTCAAGGGGTGTTGTTCACAACGAAAAGGATGCTAATTTAACAAAGTTAGAAAGAATTTGTTTCAAATACAATGTAATTGCCTTCGATGCGGGTGTTCATCCGCCGGCCGGCAAGCTCCAGGCGCAAATCTTGCGGGTCCCCCGTAAAGCTTGCAGGTATCGGGATTCGCACAGTAACGTATCCGTCTGGCTGCACTGCAACGCCGTTTACCCGGGGCTCAATTCTCCAAGCTGCAATGTTAACAAAACTGCCCGGAGTCCCAAACAACAAAGTATTCAGACCACGTCCACCAACTTGCACAAACCATTCAACATCCTCCGGCAGCAAGTCTTCGCGGAATTCAATGGAAATTCTGGTTGCAGCATTTGTCAGCGTTCGAACCGGAATCGGCTCTGCAATAATAAAGGGGCTGAAACTGTTGGCTTCAAACACAATATAGTTGCCATCAATGCGGGTTTCCATACGCGTTAAAGTAAAGTAAGTGGAACACATATGGTAAACCACCAACTGATTCGCTCTATCGCGATAATCATAGGGAATCGGCAGGCGCACAGTGACATAACCGTTGGGCTGTACCTCCATGCCGTTGTGCTCAAACCAAATTTCCCAATCTGCGATGACGTTATAACCATCAATGATCCTGCTAAAGTGACCAGGGTCAACATTTATTTTAGTGCCTGCTGGGAAGGTGCCTTCCGGGAATAAAACATTCACTTCACCGGGGACCGGCGGATTGGGCAGTGGGATGGGCGGCGGCGGCGGTGGCGGTTCGGCCACAAACACTTCAAGGTAATACACTGTGGGCAAAAGCCCCTCAATTATTTGACCTCGCATGTCAATCGCTGCAACTATCACAGTAATTACTGCACGGCCCGGGGAAACGCCAATAATGTTAATTGATGATATATAACGCTGAATGAGTTCATTCATGAATTCCTGCATGCGTCCTTGCATTTCCTGCAGGAGTTCTTCTTCAAATTGCTCGAGGCGTTGCATACCTTCCGCTTCGCTTATCAACCCCTGTTCATACAAAGATATCAGATATTCGATGTATTGGTCGCGATAATATTCGAATTGCTCAAACAGTTGGTCGTTTAAATATTCGAGTTGCTCATTAATATCATTCGGCATTGTCGGCATCTCGGCAATCGCGACATCTGGGTTGGAGCTCATCATCAAATGCACGGGGCCATCGCCGTCACCAGGAAAAGGCATAGCCACGGGCAAAGCGCCATCAAAGTTTGCAAAGCTTTGTGTCAGCGAAAGCGTTGCGGTGGTGGTTTCACCGGCCTCCATGTTCACAACGTGCGGGTCAAACAAAAAGCCATATGGAACTTCAAAATCGCCTGTGCGGGGTACCACTGTCACTTCTTTTTGGAAGGTGATTGGGTACTCATTGAGCGTTAGTTGAAAATAAGCTGTGCCAGGTTGCTCAGTGAAAATCACGCCGTCCTCAACTCTAAACACGCTTTCATCACTGCTTGACAACGTAAAACCGGAAAAACCGGGAACGTCCCAGATAACATTAAACTGTATTGGAGGAGTGACCACAATTCTTCGCCAAGAGGGCGTAAATCCGCCAATATGAGCAGCCCCTCCTTCCGGCAGTATAATGCTGCCAGGGTTTTGTGGACAGATCATACCCAAAAGTGCCCTTGCAAATATAGTAATGGAAACGGAGCTCAAGTGAAGGTTGCCATAAATAATGTTGTAGTCAAGCACATTAACGCTATCAGATGTTATTACGTTAATTACTTCGCCAGTTACAGGGTCAATCCTAGGGAGACCGGTTAGGGGGTCAATTGAAGGGCTGACGGTAATTCCCAGGGTATAGGGGAGGGGCTGCGGCGGGTCGTTGTCGGCGCTTGTGCTCAGGGCGAACAGCCCAAGGCTTAGCACCATCGCTAGAACGATTGCCAGTGTGCGTTTTGCGAATTTCATGTGTATTTCCTCCTTTAAATTTTGGTCCCTAAAAAGGGCCTTCACTAATATAACAATTCACAAGGAAGATTCATTTTATATTTCGCGAAAAAAATTAAAATAAATTTGTTTCAAACACCAGCACACGCCCTTCCGCGCGGGTATCCATTAGTTGGCCAGCAAGCTCTACGCGCAATTCTTGCATATCCCCGGCAAAGCTTTCCGGCGCGGGAATGCGCACGGTTACATTTCCGCCTGGCTGCACCGCAACGCCGTTCACTCTTGGTTCAATTCTCCATGCCGCAATATTTATAAAGGAACCTGGCGTGTCAAATAAAAGGGTATTTATGCCACGCCCCGTTTGCACCACCCATTCAACGTTTTCCGGCAGCAAATCTTCACGGAATTCAATCGAAATCCCGCTTGCAGCATCAGTCAATGTCCGCGTTTGCAGCACAGTTGTTGTTATCGCAGTTACCGTAGTTGCTGCTGTTGTTGTGTTCATAGTAGCATCTGTAGTGATTGCAGCAGTGGCAGTTGTTGTTGGCTCAGCAATTGATTCAGTCGTTGTTATATCAAATGAAGATATTGCAGTTGTAGTGGGCAAAGCCATGGTTGTTGCATTTGTGATAGCAGTTGTTTGAGCAGGTTGATTTATATCAGTTATGCTTGTCGCTGTTGCAGCAGTGCTTTGCGTTGTGTTCACGGTGGTCGATTGCGTTGCAGTTATATTGATGTCAGCTTCTGTTGTGAAATTTAATTGTAAGAAATCCGCAAATTGTTCTGGAGGTTGCTCCTGTGCAAATGTGGGTAAAGGCGGGAGTTGAATGTGTGCGTCAAAGTTCGTTTGTTGCATGGAAAGCGCATTGGCTGTTATTTGCTCAGTTGCTTCAAATGGTGGTGCCTCCGCTTCTGTACGGGAATTTTGCAATTGATATACGCCAATCGCCACTGTTGCTGCTACGGCGATGCAAGCAGCGGCTATTTTGGTTGTGGCTGCGATGCCTGCTGCACTCGAAGCTGAAACACCGGCAGCAATGCCTGATTTGCCCAATATAGTCGCAGGCAACTTGTTGCATGACGGCGTTGGAAATGTTCGCAATAAGTAGATCAGCAACGAAAGCGGTGCCGCAGAAAACAGCTTTACGCCTTGTTTTTCTAAAGCTTCCACTGCACTACCGATTTTTTTGCGAGCGTAACCAAGGCGGCTCATCACTGTGCCCGCCGGGACTTCAAGTGCTTGCGCGATATCGTTCACGGGCATGTCGTTGTAATAGCGCATAAGCACACAAAGGCGCTGGTCTTCCGGTAACATTTGCAATATTTCATGCACGATCCGTTGCGTTTCAGTGTTGTCCATTGCTTGATCGGGTATGTAGTCGCGAGAAGGTTCCGCATTATATTGCGTATGGTCTTCCATACCGATATCGTCAAACAATAGCGGGCGGCGCTTTTTAAGAAAATTTTTGGCGGCGTTGCCCGTAATGCGACCAAACCAACACTCAAACTGTTCTGGCTGGGGAAGCGTGTTGAGATGCTTCCACGCATTCAGGTAACTGTCCTGCAAAATATCCATGGCATCATTTTCGTTTTTTACAATAGAAACTGCAAGGAAATATGCCCTGTCCCGCGTGAATAGATAAAGTTCATTAAAGGCTGCTTCATCGCCTTGCTGTGCGGCTTGCGTCAGTTTGGCGACCTGCGCTTTTTGATGATCAACCAATTGAAGCACCTCCAATTTTTTCCATATTATAGCACGTTTCTGCGCTTTTTGCAAGCTTTTTTCATATTGGAAAAAAACATTGAAAGCTGAACCTTACATTGGAAGCAAAAGCAATAGCTGCGCAACTTCAGGCCAATCGCAAATTGAATAATACCCCCTTGAAGTCCAAAACCAGAGGATTCGGATTTCAAGAGGGGTATCAGGTGGAAATAGAAAAAGATATAGCACTCTGAGAGGCAAATTTGGCGAGGTTTTTCGCCATCGTAGCGTCCTTTTTTACATGCCCCTGGGATTGGTAAGCATCACCGTATGCGTGGCGCCCCATGTGGCTGGACTGTCGCCAAAATATCGGTGCCGAATCACAACTCTGTCAAACAACACTTGCACATAAACACTTCGTCCTCGTCCATCAAGATTGCCGAAGTATGGCGAATTGATTCTTGTGAATGGATAAGGATGCCCCACACTTGCGTGGTTATTTACTGAAAGAGCCCAGTGTGTATGACCATGGAAAAAGAACACGTCCGGGTGTTGCCTGAGAATGCCTTCCAATTCCGCTGCTATATTAGCTCCGCCAGGATGCAGACGAAACCTGTCATGCGACATGTGCGAAAAAACAAAAATTGGTTTGCCTTGCGGTGCATTGGCCAACGCAGCGCGAAGAAGATTTAACTGGTTGTTGCTTGTAGGCTGGTAAGTTTGGCCGGATGTGTTTGCTGCTTCAGGCCCCAACACAATGAATGTGTAGCCATTGACTTGCCTGTTCTCGAAGACTGCAGGATTCATTTGATTAATGGGCAGGCCAGTGAAAGTGCGATAGGGGCCAAGGTGTCTGTTTAAGCCCGTGGTAAAACCAACGCTATCTACGTCGTGGTTGCCTACGACCACAAAGTGATTATGGCGCGCCATTCTGTTGTGGCCGGAGTTCAAAGCACGGTACATAAAGGTATATTCACTGGCAGCACCGTCTGTATTGTCGCCCAAAAGAATCACTGCATCGTTTGGCATTCTGCTGGCATCATCCAGTGCGCGATTGAGCGCGTTGTATCGAATCGTGCCGTGATCTGTTAAATTGCCGAGCCAGTTTGTGTTCATGTGCAAATCAGAAAAGATGGAAAAACTCAACGGCGGCAACGGTGCCTGCGCTGGTGTGGCATCAAACGGCCAACCCGTGCGCACAATGGTATCGTCACCGGGAGGGAGCGGGCCAAGATACTTGATGAATGCAAAGCCATTGAAGCCGTTGTTGTGGAAGTCGCTGAATAGCTGTCCATCATTCAAGCGCAATTCACCGCTAATGGCGTTGCCAACATAATTTTCGCCAGTGGGTCTGGCGCTTCTGCGGTAACGGTTTGGCCTCACGCGTGACGTTGTGTACATGTTGTACTCATTGTTAGGCAACGTGATAAACGGGTTGAAGTAGACCGAGTTAATGATGCCTGATGGTAGCGGACGTACGTCATGGCGTACAAACGAAGAACCGCCGCCACCGCCGCCTCTCCAACTATGGCCAGTAGAATGCCTCTCGCCACCACCGCCGCCAAACCAACCTGCACCGCCGCCGCCTGCACCGTGACCAGTGGCACTTGCACCGTGCCCACCTTGCAGTGCGCTGCCAGGTGTGTTGCCGCCAACAGTGAAGTTGTTGCCGCGCTGGCCACCAACCCATGTGCCTGCGCCGCCGCCGCCATTGCTATTGACATTTCCGGGAGCATTGTTTTCCCAAAAACCTCTCATATTAATGGGATTTCCAGCGGGTATGCCACGGCTTACTCGCCCATGACCGGCAGCGTCGTTGCGTAAAGGTGCGCGCATTCCTGCGTAGGAAACAAGGTCGGGGGGGTTCCCGTTCAAAGCGGGATTCCAAGGGCAGTACAATGGCCCGGCGCCACCAGCATGGCCGCCGCGGCTGTTTGCGTCTGTGTTGTCTCTGACGATATTGAAATCGCTTCCTGACGTCAAGTCAATTGAGCCAGCACCACCACCACCACCCGCAACAGCAATAATGCTGGGGTTGTGTGCTGTTACGTTTGGGGTCGTTGCAATCATCGTGTAACCGCCGCCACTACCAGCGTTCCAAGTGCCGCGCCCGCCACCGGGCCAGCCGCCAGCTGTGTCAGCGGTTGTCCAACCGATTCCCGCATGCCCCACGCGGATATAAAGCGTAGGTGTTACGGCGGCGTCCACGTGGAAATAGCCCATCACGTAGCCGCCAGAACCGCCATAAGCAGAAAGATGGTTTTGCATTCTGCCAACACCGCCGTCGCC
>Ga0131853_10014726_pt1 | contig 14325 bp, 13 predicted proteins | sample TergutLab28metaG_FD_92764 | JGI IMG/M metagenome (GOLD analysis project Ga0131853, IMG submission 92764) | Labiotermes labralis P1 segment gut microbial communities from Petit-Saut dam, French Guiana - Lab288 P1 (version 2) (version 2) | ecosystem: Host-associated > Arthropoda: Insects >... | reverse complement strand
GCACCGCACCGCACCGCACCGCACCGCACCGCACCGCACCGCACCGCAACAGTATAACATTATTGCAACTCTTTGTCCAGCGTTTTTTCACACGAATTCTAAAAATATTCGATATTTTTCTCGTATTTGGGGTATATGTCGGGATTTTCCCGTTTTTTATATCTCTGCCCTTGAGGGCAGGTTATTTTTTGTCTAATGGCGTATTTACACCGTGTTGTAAACGACTGCCGCAAGCAGATCAGGTGATGGAGACACCGTGATGAAAATACTAGCGCACCGAGGTTATTGGAAAACAGCGGCGGAAAAAAACAGCCGCACTGCGTTCGAGCGAGCGGTGCGATGTGGCTTTGGTATCGAGACCGATATACGGGACTGCATGGGAAAGCTGGTAATTTCCCACGATATGCCGCGTGGCGGCGAAATGACTGCGGAAGAATTCTTCAGCCTTGAAGGAATTCGTACTATCCTGCTGGCGTTAAATATGAAAGCCGACGGGCTGTACGGTGAACTGCTAAAACTGCTTGACCGCTGCGGAATACGCGATTACTTTGCGTTCGATATGTCCATACCGGACACCATCGGCTATTTGGGGATGAATTTTGCTTCCAGAGTTTCCGAATACGAACACGAGCTGCCTTTTTACAGCCGTTCCGCTTACGTATGGTTGGATTGTTTTGAATCAGACTGGTTTAGCGCGACGGATGTGGAGCGGTATTTGGACAGCGGGAAAAAAGTCTGCGTGGTGTCGCCTGAACTGCACAAGCGGGATCATCGCGCGGTATGGCAGGTGCTAAAAGGCATCCGCGGTGAAGGGCTTGCGATCTGCACTGATATGCCAGATGAGGCAAAGGATTTTTTCCAATGAAACCAAACAGTGTGAATATCGTAATTCCAATGGCAGGGGCGGGCAAACGGTTTGTCGAAAAAGGCTACATCAAGCCTAAGCCTTTTATTGACGTTCTGGGCAAGCCGATGATTTGCCATGTGCTGGACAATCTCACAATCGAAAATGCGCGGTTTATTCTGCTGGCGCGGAAGGAGCATGTTGAGGCGGAGCGGGAAACCGTTGAATTCATAACGGGAAACTATAATGCGGAATTTGCCCTCGTTGACAAATTGACCGAAGGAGCCGCCTGCACGGTTTTACACGCACGCCGCCAGATCGACAACGATCTGCCGCTTTTAATTGCCAATTCCGACCAAATCGTTGACATGGATATAAACGATTATCTGAACGACAGCGAAGTCCGCAAGCTTGACGGCTCGGTTCTCTGCTTTCAGGATGATCACCCAAAATGGAGCTACGCCAAAACAGACGAAAACGGGCACATAACAATGATCCGCGAAAAAGTTGTCATTTCCAGCAACGCGACTGTTGGCCTTTACTATTTTGCGCGGGGGCGTGTTTTTGTGCAGAGTGCGATCGATATGATTGCCCGCAACGATCGGGTAAACAACGAATTCTACGTCGCGCCCGTTTACAACTACGCAATTTCAGGCGGCTGCAAATTTGGGATTTACAACATCGGCAAAGCGCAGATGCACGGAACTGGAACGCCTGAGGATTTGGACAGCTACATTGCCTTCCGTAAAGGAGGCGCGCAAAAATGAAAACGGCTCGGCTTGAAGATATGACGAATGGCTGGTTTGTGGGCAATTTTGAGCCCACGCTGCAACGGACAAACGATGTCGAAGTTGCGGTAAAAACGTACAGCAAAGGCGACCGCGAAGGAAGCCATTACCATAAGGTTGCAACGGAAATTACGGTGATAGTTTCCGGCAGGGTAAAAATGAACGATGTTGAGTATGGCTCAGGCGATATTATCGTAATAGAACAGAATGAAAGCACGAACTTTGAGTGCCTGGAAGACGGCACGAAAAATGTCGTGGTGAAAATCCCCGGGGCAAACAACGACAAATACAGTTGTGAAAAAGCAGGTGAATATGGAAAAGATTAAAGCCGTTTTGTTTGATATGGACGGTGTTTTAATAGAAGCTAAAGAATGGCATTACGAGGCGCTGAACAAGGCGCTTGCTCTGTTTGGCTACGAGATAAACCGTAGCGAACATCTTTCCAACTACGACGGACTGCCGACAAAAACAAAGCTGAAAAAGCTGTCGGTGGAGAAAGGGTTGCCCGACGGGCTGCATCGGTTTATCAGCGAGATGAAGCAGATTTACACGATAGAAACAATTCATAGTTCATGTCGCCCACGTTTTAACCACGAATTCGCACTTGCCAAGCTAAAGGCAGAGGGATATAGGCTTGCGTGTTGCTCCAACTCGATACGGATGACCGTTGATTTGATGATGAGCTATGCTAAACTGAGCCAATACTTGGAGTTTTCTCTAACAAATGAGGACACTAAGAAGCCCAAGCCAGATCCTGAGATTTACCTTATGGCAATGGAAAAAATGGGGCTGCGCCCTGAAGAATGCCTTATCTGCGAAGACAACGAAAACGGCATAAAAGCAGCACTTGCCAGCGGCGGGCATTTGTTTATGGTAAAGAGCGAGGACGACGTAACGTACGACAACATCAAAGCCCGCATCGCCCAGATTGAGCGGGGGAGAGTTACATGAATATAATGTTTTTGATGGGAGGTCACTGCCCCGATAGCAACAGGGAATCGTACCCGCTGTATCTGACCGAAGTGGGCGGCAAAACCATTTTGGAAAGGCAGATTGATTTTATCAGGGAAATACACCCACAACAGCTGTTGTTTTGCATTAAAGATGAGGATGTAAAGCAGTTTAGTACGGATTCTGTGATCTGGCAGCTTGCCCCTTCGGCAAAGATTTTCAGCCTGAAAACGCAAACCAAGGGCGCAATATGCTCTGCCCTGCTGGGTGTGCAATATATTGATAATGACGAGGAACTCCTTTTAATGGCAATTGATGATTTTATCGATGACAGCGCGATAGACATTATCAGCGAGTTTCGTGGAAAAAACGCCGATGCGGGTGTGGTGTCTTTTGTTTCAGTACATCCGCGCTATTCCTTTGTCAGAGTCGGCACAAGCGGCACACCGATTGAATTTTCAGAGAAAAATCCGATCAGCAAAAACGCGCTGGTGTCTTTTTATTATTTCAGGCGGGGGCATGATTTTGTGGAATGTGCCAAAGAAACCATCCGAAAAGGCAATTTGATAAATGGCAGCTTTTACATCAGCCAAACACTGAACGAGATGATACTGAAACAGAAAAGTATCTGCATGCGAAAAATCGATAGCGAAAAGTTCCACCCGCTAAAAACGGAAGCTTTGATGGCAGAATATGTGTACAAACATATGGCAAGGAAGAATAGCAAGTGAGCAAGCGGATACTTTTATGTTTAGACAAGAACCAATTTGAGCCTTTTGACTTTAGCATAGATTATATCAAAGCAATGGTAGCTGGTGGTGGCAACAGCGGAAATAACGTCTTTCAATATTCATTGCAAAAGTTGCTAAAAGGTGGTGGCAATGAAGTAACTGTTGACACCGATTTTCTTCGTGATGTAACACATCATAAAAATTATTTTGATGAAATAAATAGCAATTATGATTGCTTGGTTTTTTCCCCTGCCAATACGTTAGCGGAATATGCAGTTAGTTATGAGCTCCTTCGATGGGGTAACAAAATCAGCCACGTTAAAATTCCAGTTTACGCGCTAGGTTTAGGTGCCCAATCCGACGGTCGAAATTCCATGGGGTTTGTTGATAAAATAAAAACTCAAGCGGCAACTTTCATTAAAAACATACTGGAAACAGGCGGCGCTTTGGGCTTGCGGGGAAATTTTTCAGGGGAGGTTGTGGAAAAACTCGGATTTACCGAACAGGATTATACAATAATAGGCTGCCCCTCTCTTTTTTGCAATGGTCCTGATTTGCAGGTTTATAAAAAACAGATTTCCGCAGAAGAATTTATTCCGGCTTTTAACGGTTTTAAATTATTTAATACGCACAGCTTTCATGAGTATTTTTCAAAATACCCAAAATCAATTTTTGTATGCCAAGAAGAATTTTACAGACTGCTATACAAACCTCATGAGTTAACATGGAAAGAAACGCAGTATTTAAAAGACAACCGATTCTTAAATCTATATTTACAAGATAGAGTGCAGCTTTATTGTGATTTTCCGCTTTGGACAAATGATTTTAAGGCGCGGGAAATCAATTTTTCGTTTGGGTGTAGGGTTCACGGAAATATTGTCCCGCTATTGGCAGGGATTCCGGCTTATATTGACGCATTTGATTCCAGGACGAGGGAGCTTGCAGAATATTTTGATATCCCGCATTTTGATTTTGGATATGATTTTCCGGACCCGTTTGATCTATACGAGAAGGCAGATTTTACCGGGTTTAATAAAAACTTCAGGGGAAAATATGAAATTTTTGAAAATTTGATGTTAAAGTTTGGTATTAAATTGAAAATAACCGAAATAAACCATGGTAATTTTAAGCCGTATGTAATCTCGCCTGAATCAAAAGCTAAAATACAGGAGAGGGCTTTTTGTGAGCATACGAATCAAAAAGTGATTGATACATTAAATCAATTGACAGAAATACAAAACCAGGAAGTGCGCCAAGTACAGTTGATAGAGGAATTACAAGGGCGGGCAGAAAATCAAGAACGGTTAATAGCAGAACTTCAAGGGCGCATAGAAACTCAAACGCAGTTAATAGCAGAGATGCAAAGTCAAGCGAAAAAGCGTGCGGAAGACCAAGTACGCCATGTGCAGGTGGCATACGAGCAAGTTGAGTATTTGAAAGAGCAATTTGAGTATTTAAAAGAGAGAACTTCAATTAGAAGTATACTTCGCAGGTTTTTGCAATGCTTTGTTCCGAAAAGTTTGAAAAAGGGCAAAAGGGATTAGTAGGTATGAAAAAGTATGTATTTATAGCCCATGAATTTGGATTATACAAAGGGCATGGGGGAATTGCTTCGTATTTGTATAGTATTGTCAAATATATTTTGAAAAATAATTTGGCAAAAGTCTGGGTGCTTACAATAATGTATGATACAGAATGCGATTTGCTTCCTGATCCAAATCTTACTGTAGATAAAATTTCTGACGAAAACGATGTTGTGAAAAAACTTGCGGAGATACAAGCTGATTATGTCGAGGTTGCAGACTACCAGGGATTTGCTTTGGCAGCATTGATTAAAAAACATTCAGAAAAATCTTTTAAGACTTCTGTGTTTGCAGTTCATCATCATACTGCCAGCAGAGAGTGTTTTGTATGGAATGCAGAGTTTCCGCTGGAATTTGCTGCTCCGCATGTGCGCGATACGTTCATGCGTGAAACGACGCAAATGATGCTTGCCGATATGCATATTTCCCCGTCTAAATTTTTAGCAGAATATGTTAAACAAAATTATGAGATAGCAGATGATATTGTAGTTTTGCCGCACTATAACGAAATCCCTATGAAAACTCATGCTGATATAATTAAAGAAATAAAACCTTATAATGATATTTCCCAATATGCAGATTCATTCAACATTGTATTCATTTCGCGTATAGAAGGGAGAAAAAACCAGCTTTATCTTGTGCTTGAATTTGAAGATTTTCTAAGGAAGTCTAACATTCCCGCAAAATTGATTCTTGCAGGCAATTCGTACCCCTTTGAATTAACTGGTGAAGATACCCGATTTTTGCTGTTTAAACAAATTCCAGAAGCGGTACGTAACAATATAATTATTTTTGATTTCATGGACAGGAAACAACAGAAGCTTTTGGCGGCAGTTTCTGATGTATGTGTACTTCCGTCAAAATTTGAGAATTTTCCAATGGCAATAGCGGAAATGTTGTCATACGGAGTTCCTGTCTTGGCGTCGAAAAATTCCGGCGCAGCAGATTACGTTCAACGAGAGATGACGTTTGATCCGTTTCAAAAGGGGGCGCTGTCGGCAAAACTTTTTGATTTTTATAAAAGGCATATATCAGAACGGGAAGAGATTTGGAGAGAACAGACTGAAACTTTCAAAAAAATAACAGATCCTAAAAATGTAATTGTTAAGAGATTGGAAATTTTTGAAAATTTACGGCAAGCAGATCAAGAACCCATTTGCATAAAATGGAACCTGATCAATGAAAATCAATGGAATGAAAAATCATATGCTTTTGATTCTGGGGATTTCATTCTGACCACAAATATTTTAAATGACACTGCAGCATTAAGATTTGCTGAAAATTTCACATGGAATAAAAACATGGACAACAAACTTGTTGTTTTAAGCAACCAATACGAATATTTGTCATCTGTGCAAGATGTTGTAAACAGAGGTCTGCCAATTTTCTATCGCGGAGTTAATATTCTTGAATTTGATAGGAAAAAAACACTATATCAAAATTTGCTGGATGTCATGATAAAGGAACAGCGCCAGATTGTTGCCCTAAAATGGAAAGGAATTTCTTGTCAAATGGACAAAAGATTCACTGATTATGTTTTTATAAACAGGAGCAAAATAGATTTAGCAGAATTGTATAAGGATGGTTATGATGAACAATAATATTTGTTTGCTCATTCATGGGCCGCTGAATGGGCATTGCATTGAATTGATACGGAAAAAGATAGATTCTTCTCCTGTAAAATTTAATAAAATTGTAATAGTTTCATATATTCATGATTATGAAGAATATTCAAAGGTCTTAGAAAACTGTTTTTCTGGTTTGCAGTACCATATAATTCAAGTTAAAGATTTATTAAATCCAGGATTTGCCAATTTGAATAGACAAGTTATTCAAGTGAATACCGGATTGTCAAATTTGCCCAAGGATTCTTTTGTTATTAAGTTAAGAAATGATCAATATGTTGATTTTAAGAAATTGTTTTATTGTATCGAAAAGCATAATTTGTTCTCAGAACAAGGCGAGCAGAAGATTTTAACAACAAATTGCTACACTCGGCGCGATCGTTATTATCACCCCAGTGATATGTTCATGGCTGCGCCGCTTGCGGTGATGGCTGAATATTTCGATTATCCAATGATGAAAGAAACAGAAGTTATGCAAAAAATGCGGGTTCAGGAAATGTTTGAGATAGATCAAGCTATGAAATTCAATCCTATTTCTCCAGAATCAGAATTGTTCCGTAACTTTCTAAAGAAGAATAGTTGGAATGTATTAGAAACCGAAGAAGATAGTTTGGCGGCACTTAAAAAATATACATATCTTTTAAACTCATGGGATATAGAATTGCGATGGAATAAAGAAAGGAATTTTCCATTTAGGAAAAAAAACCAAATAGTATTGCCGCATTTTTTTACAATGGCGCCTTTTAGCGGTGCGCCAGTGGAAAAACACTCGTGCTATATGCGTACCGATATAATTGGAGGTGCTCCAACCAACTTAGATAAGAAGTATATTTCTATGGCTTTAAGAATGGCAAAAAATATGGAGAAAAGAGGTATGCAACACAAAAGCTTTGCATATAGTATCTTGAGATTAATAAAAAGAACTAAGACGGAAAGAATAATAAGAAAATGCCTGAAACTTCTACCTTATTTTTGCGTAGAAAAATTTATCCATAAATTTAATAAGAAAATAAAGGAACCAATTCCATGATCAATCACAAAGATATATCCGTGGTTGTTCAAGGGGCGTTAAGCGGGGATACAACGCGCATGTGTTTGTCGAGTATTCGCAAGTATTTGCCGGAAGTGGAAGTTGTCCTTTCGACATGGGAAGGCTCTGATATTGGCGGGCTTGATTGCGATGCTTTAGTTTTGAACGAAGATCCGGGGGGGGATCCTGTAGGCGATTATCCCGGGGCAGGGAAAAACAATGTGAACAGGCAGATTCGAACGACACTAAACGGCTTGCAAAAGGCGGCGGGCAAATATGTGCTCAAACTGCGAACTGATTTCATCCTTTCTGGCAGTGATTTTTTGCAATTTTACGGGCGATTTCAGGCGGCAGACCGGAATTATAAAATCTTTGAATGTAAAATTTTATCGTGCGTCTTTTTTGCCCGTAATCCTCGTATGCCTGAGCCCTTGCTGTTTCACCCTTCCGATATTGCTTTTTTTGGGCTACGCACTGATTTGCTTAACCTGTTCGACGTTCCATTTATAACAAAAGAAGAATCAGTCTATTATAAAAACGGCAAATATGGTTACAGGAGGTATGTTCCCGAGCAACATATTTGGGTAAACTGTCTGCGTAAAAATGGAAAAGAAATAGACTTTGATCACCAAAGGTCCTACTCTGATGAAGTTGCGGAAGACACGGAAAAGTACGCCGTTTCCAATTTTATTTATCTAGATTGGAAGCAGTTTAATCTGATTCCTCCAAAACACCTGACTACATTTGTGGACAACGAGTTAGCCAATGTTATTACACATATTGAATGGCAGCGGCTTTACTGTCATTATTTAGATCAGACGCTTGATGTGCCTGAAAGGGATGATGTGCGCGAGTATATAAACAAAATGGTGTGGGCGCATGATTTTTTCAGGTTTATGCTAAGGCTGGCTACACTATGGCTTCGGCTAAAACCTTTTATGAATTTTAGAGATAGGGTAATAAAAAAAATTACCCATTATCTTATAAGGGGGGCACATGTACCATATTGAGGATAACAATTGAAGAAGATAGCAATACAATTGTTCGGGCACCTGAGAAGTTACCGCAAAGCGTATAAGAGTTTATCTAGCAGGGTGATCTCTGTTCTGCGGGGCGAAGGGTATGATATCGATATATTTTTGCACACGTGGAGTGAAACGGATACATCGGAAAAGTCGTGGCATAATTTATACGGGGACAAACGTGGCAGGGCTGTCGACGATACGGATATTGAGTTTATCAAAGAGGCGTATAATCCTAAGTATTTTTTAATTGAAGAACCTTTAAAGCTTGTGCAGGATTTTGAATTTATAGAACGAGTGGAGGGCGTACCGCGACAATATTTTTCAGTGATAAATTCATTGTACACAAGATATAAGGTAAACGAGATGAGAATTAAATATGAAAAAGAGAATAACATTGAATATGAATATGTAATACAAACAAGACCGGATATTAAGTTTGAAGAGCCATTCATTTTGAAAAATTTTTTACAACCTTTTCACAAATGCAGCTTGTCGTTGCCGGAAAACACGCTTTTTTACGCATCTTCTTATTTTGCCAGAGGAGATGTAGAATCGGATGAGCTTGTTGGGGGAACGGATTTAATAAATTTCGCAAAACCTGCTGCAATGAATAAAGTCAATAATTTTTATGAAGATATTAACTCGGGAAAAATAGAAAAAGAGTGGATAATTGAAAATTGTTTTTCTCTCGAAGCTTTGCAGTTCATCTATTGGAGAACATTGGGGCTATATTGTGTTAAATTGAGGTATTTTTATGGGGAATCTTTTGTTATTCTGCGAAATATAAAGGAATATTCAAAGTTACACGATCCAAAATCTCCTCCGATACAGAGGCATACAAGCGGCAGGGAATTATTTTTAAGGTTGCTGCGAAAGTCTTTGAAATTTTTGCCGTATTGCTGTGTATACAGAGCAATAGACAAGCTTAATAAAAAGATTAAGATAAGGTAACTGACCGCTCTTTTTCGCCATGTTCGGCATCACCGCCGCCGCCGGCATTGCGGAAATACACTTCAAAGACCGGATAATCGCGCGGTTTAAGGGTTAGGCGCGGGGCGGATGGGCTTGTTGAACGGCCCGCAAGCGTGCGGATGCTTGACAATTTACCCGATATCCAGCATCATGTATGAACTGGTGGTGTAGAGCTAGGACTAACCGGGGGCAAAGGGTATTTACTGAAGATGAACTGGGATTTTACTATAACATCCAAGCGAAAGCTGATAGATATAAGACTACGCGAGCTGATCCGGTACCGCGACCTTGTTCTTATGCTTTTTATCCGTGATTTTACCGTAATTTACAAGCAAACTATACTGGGGCCTCTCTGGCACGTTATAAGCCCGCTCTTGTCGACCATTGTATATGCTTTTGTTTTCGGCAGGATTGCGGGAATTGGTACCGATGGCATCCCCCCGCTTCTTTTCTATTACGGCGGCACCATGCTGTGGACTTATTTTTCTACTACCCTCAACCAAAATTCGGACATCTTTCGTACTAACGCAGGTCTGTATGGAAAAGTCTACTTTCCGCGTCTTGCTGCGCCAATTGCCAGCGCTATGAGCGCAGCCATTAAAATGCTTATACAGTTCGTCATGCTGATGGCATTTTTGTCGTATTACATACTCGCTGGCAGTCCGGTCAGACCTACGTTGGGCGCGTTTCTCTTCCCCTTGATGATCATCTGGATTGGTGCGCTTGGAATGGGCTTCGGCCTAATTTGCTCCGCATTTACCACTAAGTATCGCGACCTCAACCACGTTTTAGTGTTGATAATCCAGCTAGCCATGTATGTTACGCCGGTGGTTTTCCCTCTATCGCAGGTTCCGGAAAGATTAAAGCTTTTTTTCTATATTAACCCCGTCAGCGCACCAATGGAACTGTTCAGAATGTGGTTTTACGGAGTGGGAGACGTTTCGTCTTTTATGGTAGTTCTTAGCCTCTCCATTACAGTTACGGTGGTGCTGCTTGGGCTGATCTTCTTTACCCGTACTGAGCGGACAAGCATGGATGTGATATAGATGGCGTTGGCAATCAGAGTAGAAAATCTATCCAAGTATTACAAGCTCGGCGTTATCAACAACCAGGCACTATGGAAAGATATTCAAAGCTACTTGGCGCGGCTCAGGAAGAAGGAAGATCCAAATTTGCCTATTGGTCAGGTCTACGACAAGGACAGAAAAGGCTTCTGGGCGCTTTCGGATATCAACATGGATGTGGAAGAAGGCGACCGGGTGGCAATCATGGGCGTAAACGGGGCGGGAAAGTCAACCTTGCTAAAGATTTTGAGCCGTATCACGGCCCCTACACGCGGATGCTTCCACGTGAAAGGGAGAATATCGAGTCTGCTCGAAGTGGGCACTGGGTTTCACCCCGAGCTTACCGGTCGCGAGAATGTTTTTCTGAACGGTGCGATTCTTGGGATGAAGCGCCGTGAAGTGGCGCGAAAAATGGACGAGATAATCGCATTCAGTGAGATTGATTCGCATCACATCGATACTCCGGTCAAGCGCTACTCATCGGGAATGCACGTTCGCCTGGGGTTTTCTGTCGCCGCACATCTGGAGAGTAGCATATTGATAGCAGACGAAGTGTTGGCGGTGGGGGATTTTGGGTTCATGCAAAAAGCACTGGGAAAAATGAAGGATTTAAGCCTGAACGGAGGGCGAACCATACTGTTTGTTAGCCATGCTCCAATCGCTGTGTCAGCGTTATGTAATAAAGGGGTTGTGCTGGAACACGGAAAGGTTACCCTGGAGATGTGCGCCATGGAAGACGCTTTGGCTAAGTACAAGCAATTGGTGGGGATGAAGTGATGAAAACAGATAGTAGACGCAGAGTTCTATTTGTCCGTTATACTATGTGTGGTGTTGTATGAACTATAAAGTCAGTGTCATCATCCCCGTTTACAATGCAGAAAAGTTCTTGCCAAAAGCAATCGAATCGTTGAGGCGGCAAACGATAGGATTTGAAAATATTCAGGTTATCATTGTCGATGATTGTTCCACTGATAGAACCTGGGAAATCGTACAAAATTTTACCGATACATACACAAATATAGAATCTGAACGTCTTCCACATAATTCAGGCTCGGATGGCGCTCCTAGAAACCCAGCGTTAAATATGGCAAAGGCGAAATACTGCATGTTTTTGGATGCGGATGATGAGTTTACCGATGATGCGTGTCGTCTCCTGTACGATACAATTGAAAGCGCTGACGTGGATTTTGCCTTTGGTTATATCAGCGATATGGACATTGAAGGGAACATAATTTCTGAAAAAATAGGACTCAATAGCCAACTGTATGAGGATGGAAAAATATATAATTTCCCTGCTGATTTTAATGCTTTTATACCAGCATCTGGTTTTTCTAGAGGAATATATAAAATTGCACTCATACAGCAGGAAAATATTAGTTTTTTAGAAGGTGTTCCTGCATCAGATACTGTGTTTCTCATGAATTATTTGCTTTTCAGCAAATGTGCTATTTATATCGATAAACCTGTTTACAAATATACAAGGCATCCTGGCAGTATATCGTTCACATACACAAAACAATATTTCCTAGGCATGAGCGAGGCGTTCAAGGTCTATTTTAAATTGCTCGACGAACATTGCCTAAAGGCATTTTTCGGTAAATGTGCAGATGCTTATCTATCCTATAGTTTTGCTCAGTTGCTAAAATCGGAATTATCAAAAGATGATGTGAATGAGATATTCGGTGCATTTGCGTGGCTATGGAAAGCTTCTTCAAACATTGAACATGAGGGATTGGGACATTTACGCGAGCTTGCGGAAATAATATGCGCAAGCCTGCATGGCAACCATTTGGACGTGTATCGGAGCATAAAAAAAATTCAGGCACGTGAAAGTCCATTAGAGGAGAATTTGCACCTTCGACAACAAATCGATTACCTTAATAAACAGATGGAGCAACACAATGTTATAATTGCTTCCAGGTGCTACAAAATGATGCTCACAATAAAATACACAGCTCAAAAAACCGGTGTTTTATCCCTATTACGAATATTTTTGAGGAGAACTATATATTAATGAGCTATAAAGTTAGTGTCATCACCCCCACTTACAATGCGGAAAAATTCTTGTCGAGAGCTATCGAGTCGCTGAGGCGGCAAACGATAGGATTTGAAAATATCCAGGTTATTATTGTCGATGATTGTTCCACTGACAAAACGTGGGAAATCGTACAAAATTTTACTGATACATACGCAAATATAGAATCTGAACGTCTTCCGCATAATTCAGGCTCGGATGGCGCGCCTAGAAATCTTGCACTAAAACTGGTAAAGGCTAAGTACATCATGTTTTTGGATATGGATGACGAGTTTACCGATGACGCGTGCCGTCTCCTGTACGATACAATTGAAAGCGCTGACGTGGATTTTGCCTTTGGTTATTTCAGCGATGTGGACATTGAAGGGAATATAATTCGTGAAGGCGATGGATGCTATAGCCATCAATTTGAAGACGGAAAGATATACAATTTCCCTGCCGATTTGCATGCTTTTATACCGACATCCGGATTTTGGGCAAAAATATATAAAACCGCGCTCATACAGCAGAAAAACATGGGTTTTTTAGAAGGCATTGTAGGAGTAGACCTTGTATTCTTCACAAATTATCTATTTGCCAGCAAATGCGCTGTTTACGTCAATAAACCTGTTTACAAATATACAAGGCGTCATGGTAGCATATCGTTCACATACATAAAACGGTTCTTTCTGGGGTTCAACGAGGCGTACAAAGCTTATGTAAAATTACTCGATGAACATGGACAACAAATTCTTTTCGGCAAATGCGCTGATGTTTTCTTATCCTACAGTTTTCGCAAGTTGCTAAAATCGGAATTATCGAAAGATGATGTAGATGAAATTTTCGAGGCATTCGCTTGGCTATGGAATGTTTCGGTTAACATTGAGACGGGGGGGCTGTACACGCTTGCGAAAGAAGCAATATGGGCAAATCTGCCCCAGCAGAATTTTGTTGCCTGCCGGATCATGAAAGAAATTCAGGCTAGGAATAAGGAAGGGTATATTTCCAATCTTACTCCGAATTATTTTAACGATGATGCGCAAACGAGGGTAATATATCAACCGAATGTCTACGATCTGGCTTATTTTATTGCCGAGCGCGCGGAATGTAAATACATTATTGATATTGGAAGCGGCAATGGTCTTAAGCTGTTGAAATTCCAGGATAAATATAAAATTATTGCTGTTGACTTTGGGGACAATGAAAATATTATCAGTAAAAATATCAATTTGTTCGAATTTCTGCGCGCTGACTTGGAGAACGGTCTTCCAGCGTTGAGCGATGATATTGTTTCAGATGCGGTTATTATTTGTTCCGATGTTGTAGAGCACATTGTCAATCCTGACAAGCTACTTCGTTCTCTTGCGGCGTTGGTCCCAAAGTGCCATGCGTTGCTGTTCTCCCCTCCTGAAAGAGATTTGATGCGTAGGGTTGAGGATTTTGGGCCGCCGGCTAACAATCATCATGTTAGGGAATGGAATATTGCGGAATTTGAGGCGCTACTGAGGCGTTATTCGTTTCCGGCTTTTATGCTTGGCCTTACCATTGCCAATGACAAAACAAGGGAAAAAAGATGTATGTTAGCTTTATCCGGCAAGATAGTCTACGAGAAGCCTAGCATCCATAAATCCGTGTTGGCAATTATCAAATGTTACAACGAAGAAGATATTATTGGCAGCACAATAGAATATCTTTTGG
>Ga0131853_10014725_pt1 | contig 14325 bp, 5 predicted proteins | sample TergutLab28metaG_FD_92764 | JGI IMG/M metagenome (GOLD analysis project Ga0131853, IMG submission 92764) | Labiotermes labralis P1 segment gut microbial communities from Petit-Saut dam, French Guiana - Lab288 P1 (version 2) (version 2) | ecosystem: Host-associated > Arthropoda: Insects >... | reverse complement strand
TATATATATATATATTATGGCAGATGCTGAAAAATATGATATTGGTCCAGTGACTGAGAACAGCTGTTTGTCAGACCCAACTTGATAGGTGCCTCTTCGTCTTTTTGCCTGAGAATTGAAACAGATAAGTTTTGTAACACTGAGTTTTCTTATTTTAATACTAGAAGATTGACAAAGTCCATAAACCTTAATCCATCACCAGAACGTTTTACAACTATCATGATACGGTGTTATGTTGTAATGCTGTATGGTAATGTAACTATGTATCTAGTACATATTTCTTGTTCCTTATTGATTGCACCTGAAGCTGCCCCACCAATTGTTTTATTTATTGTAGACTGAAAGGTCCTGAGAAGTTGATCATGGTTTGGCTGGTCAAGAAATCCCTTGCCTTGTATGGAACCTAATGGTTCTATTTACCATGTTCACAAGAACCCATCACTGGTGCTTATCATGGTCCAACCGAATCCAGTGCACACCCTCACAGAACCAGACTAAGGGGCAGGCCAGCTGCCTGGGGTGCCAATGTGTACGGGACGATAAGACATCGCTGGAGTAATTGGAAATGGGGTGTTATTAATTGATGGCTTCCAAACATGAAAGAAAATTATCAGCAAGTTGGGCGCACACCCTCAAAGATTTTCACCAGCCCTATACTAGGCTGAAAAAGTTTAAAGAATATTAGTTTTTAAGGGTGTCCAGTTATTAGCCTGCCTGAGGTGCCCACATCTTACTCTGGCTGTGCAACCTCACAACCTGTTTCATTTGCGTTTGTCTAGTTGCCTTCCTGGCTCCAGCTGCAGCCCCCAAGTAGTCTGCTGCATGCATTTCTAATTTCTGTGTATGCTACATGCCCTGCTCATCACATATGGTCATGCCAGTGACTGGTGAAGGGTACATTTAAGTAGAAAGAGCCCTGGTATGCAGTGAATAGGAGGTGGGTGGGCCTCAGAGCCAGTCTGGACTTTTTGGAAAAGAGAAAATTCTCTTGACTATGCTAGGAGTTGAACCCTGGAGAGTCGTTTGATCCAGGAACTGATACTGCAGAAGTCCTGCTACTTCAGCATTTGAGCAAAATAGTCCCAGGTCCAAAACTTATGGCGTCAGTAACATCCAAAGAAACATAGTGATTCCATGGTATTATTTTATGTTATCTGGATTTTATGGGGCCTGTTGAGCTGTTGCATTGATGTTAGAATATCCGAAGATGAGTAAACAAGGTACTGCTGACAAGAAGAAGAAGCATAGAACATTATTGATTTCCCAGAAACTTAAAATAGCTAGGGGGCTTGAAAATTGGCAAATGCAGCAGCATTCAACATTGCAGCAGTAACAGAAAATCACGTGTAAGAACTCAGGTAAGTGTGTCTTGTGCCAAGAAGATAACTCAATGAACCAAGATCATCTTCCAGACTGCACAGTTTAAACTCTGGGAGTACCCACTTGTAAAATTAAACTGGGATGGTAGATGGCATGGAATTCCCCTAGGGTGCCTGAGCATTAAACACTATTGCTGCTGCTGCTGCTGCTGCTGCTGCTACTACTACTACTACTACTACTACTACTAGTAGTAGTAGTAGTAGTAGTCAGTGTAGGTACTGTTTGATGATCTGGCACCTGTCTTCTCCAGTGACTGCTGGATTAAGGAAATTATGCTGTAATTTTTTGTTTTTATTACATGATGTACCCAGAGCTAGCATCCAAAATGGTGTGCATTCTTAATCCAAGACAAGACAGTGTCCACTGTATATGCCAAATGTATTGTTATTGCTGGTGTAGGGTGCATGTACTTGTATGATAGATTTTGGTGTATTGTGATATTTTTATTGAGTTTCCTCAGATTGTATATTATTTTACACAGTGGCAGGGTACAATGTACTATTCTACAGCTGTTTATCCTAATGCCCTTGCATCACTCTGACATCCATTGGGACCTAGATTGTATAATGAAACACAAACCCAAAATTTTCACCAGTTGTAAGACCTTTTTTGTGTAACCACATTCTTTAATATGATAAATGCTCAGATTTATTTTCGCACAAACGGATAACTCCGTCTTGTTTTATATTTAAATCAACACTGTTACATTATTTGTGCCTGCAACACTTGTAGTGCAGACATATCAAAAGATCACTTGACACGATTACATCTACCCCTGTATGATTTTTTGAACCAGAAAACTTGAAAAAGATTTTGCCTGCTTTGTAACTGAACTCCTCTGCAGCAAATTGATGGTGGGAGTTATCATCAAAATTGTACATGATTATGGTTATTCCTTGTACATACATTAATCGTTAATATGAAACATGATCTGGCATTCATAACTGCCGCCCTTCCCTGAGTTCAGTTCATTTATAGGTGGCAGTATATGTTGCTCCCCTGCTAATGTTTTGGCACATTAGTCTGAGACGCTTGGACGTGAAGGCTACCGACCATTTCAACAGTATTTGTTATTCTTTTAATGTATTTATGTAGAAACCCTTAATGCTTTTTGAGTTAGTTACCTGTGGAATGTGTCATAACTACCATAAACCTAATAACTGCCCGATGGCCAGGTGAAGGGAAGAACTGTGCAATGTAGGTAGGTATAATTTGTTGTCATTCCTTGCTTTCCTCTGTATTAGGCCATATTCATCATTTTATAATGGATACTCCAAGGGTTTCATAGGATGCATTTTGTTCTGTAAAAGTTATCTCCATGCTGAATTAAGTATCACACCATGGAGACATATGGGGGACTGGAGTTTTGCTCCAACTGGTTATGAGGTTGGGTGGGCCTCAAGAGCTAGTCTTGATGTTGAGGAGCAAATTCTCTCTCTCTGCCCCCCTGTGGAAGTCCCACCTACATTCTACTGTAACCAGTATATGGCACTTGCACAAAAGGGCGTAGCTTATCACCACCTCAGTAAGGAATGTGGTACAGAAGTTCTGTAGTTTGTTATCAAAAGGGCACCATGTCTGTAATGACTTTGGACACTTCCTCTGTCCTACAGACTGTACATCACCAAACCTCCTTAATCTACTACAACATTAAGAGTATGTTTAATGTTGCCTGATAGTTGAATAAAGAGAGACCAACTTGATGTCACTTGCTTTATTATTTCATTATTTACTGCTCAGCATGTTTCAGATGTTAATACATCCATCCTCAGGAACTTGCGATTTATTTGTTGAGTTATTTCATGGGTTGTATTGTTCTGGTTCGATGTGTGTTGGTGTTACGTTGCGGTTTGGTTGGGGTGGTGTGGTATACCACACAACGTAACACCAACACACATCGAACCAGAACAATACAACCCATGAAATAACTCAACAAATAAGTTGCAAGCTCCTGAGGATGGATGTATTAACATCTGAAACATGTTGAGCAGTAAATAATGAAATAATAAAACAAGTGACATCAAGTTGGTCTCTCTTTATTCAACTATCAAGATGATGCACGGTCCAATAAACATAAGATTAATGCTACCTCTTTACACGCCTCCAAATTGGGTAGGTACTGAGGTGTGATAACAATTTAGACCACTTAAGAATTGAAGTGTTCGTAGGTTGTACTGTACGTGGTAGTGTAATTAAATAATACACAGGGTAGCATAGTCAGTATAATGACTACCCTAGGGCTGGACAACCAAGGAATTGTGGATTAATTCATGGCAGGGGCAAGAGGTTTTTCTCCTTTTCACAGCATCCACACCATTCCTGGGATTCTCCCAGCGTCATATTCAGTGGATACCAGGGATTCTTTCCCTGTGGATAAAGCAACCAGGGCATTAAGCTTACCACTCACCTCCACCTAATTCTTAAGTTACGAATGCATGGAGCTGCTACTCCACTTACCACATGCCTACATGGCATGTACAGGGATGTCTTTACTCTGTGAATCATAATTACTGTTATGACCACCATGTTGTTTTATAATGAGAATTTATCACATATGCTTAAAAAATATATACATTTAACTCCTTAAATGGCTGACTCTAAGAGTTTGAACTGTCCAGGGCCATTAGTATGTTTAACATAGATCAGAATAATTCCTTGTAGGTCTCAAATGCACACAGAAAGAGTATGTATGAAAGTCAGCATTGTTATTTCAGTTCTGCTTTGAAGATGCATACTTTCTGATACATTACATGTATGGGCACATAAACAGTTGTGACAATGTGTGTAGCATTTCCTGTAGACTGTAGTTGCAGTAGTAGAGTGGTTTGGGGTGTGAAAATGTAGACATACCTGACCTGTGTGTAAGTCACCTGTGTTTCGTGTCCAAAGGTATTTTAACACCTGAAAACATGGCCTGTAAGGGATGCTTAATCCATCTTACACTTGTCATTTCCATCATTTATTCTTAATTATGCTATTTATTTTTCTTAGTGAAGCAACTGAATGACAAAAGAAATCACTTCTAAATATGTACCATTTTAATGATCAAAGAAGTTACATGTTTCCTAGGTGGTACACATAATATGCCCTCCGGTTCATTTCTGAAGAGAGTGCACTAACATATGCGGGCTGTCCAGAAAGTATCCAGCAATTTTGAAAATCTCGAGAACCAGTAACTGATGTAATGTGGCGGTCAGTCAGAGGAGACCTTACTGTGCAACCGTGAACAGTCACTCTCCCGTGGGGCTAGTCAGTCGGCAGTGAGATGACAATGACTGAGGTTGTGTACTGTGTGACTGTTGCATTCACAAATCTCCTTTTCAATGGCAATTTTAGCTTTGGGAAAAAGCCAGAAGTCGCAGGGAGTCAAATCTGGGCCGTTGGGGGGCTGACAAACCTTGGTGATGTGATGCTTTGCCAAAAACGCCTCCATGAGAGTTGTAGAATGGGAAGGTGCATTGTTGTGATGAAGCTGATCTGCTTGCTTGGTCATTGTGAATGCGACGGTCACACAGTACACAAGCCCAGTCAATGGCATCTCACTGCCGACTGACTAGCCCCACGGGAGAGTGACTGTTCATGGATGCACAGTAAGATCTCCTCTGACTGGCTGCCAAGTTACATCAATGCCGCGCGACCAGTTCTCGAGATATTCAATATGACTGGATACTTTTCGGATAGACCTTGTACACATTCCCACACAGCCCAGACTGGTGCAGGATATAAGGGTGTCCACAGACAACATGTGCCACTGAAAGGGTTACCTGGTGCCCATGAAATTCCATTTTATTTTTCTGCTATTATATTATAGTGAAAATTATTCATATTCTGTTCATAGCCCCTTCAGTCAGTAAAATGTGGGAACCAATGGCCAAAATGTAGAAATTTTGATTTGTCTGTTCGTAATTAGTCTGTTTTTTTTTTTCTGGAATTCAAGTTTACCGTTCTCTACCTATTCATAACTGCCATGCAAAACCATCGTAAGTGGGTTGTGTGTTCCTTCCAGAAACAGCAATTTGGTCTACTTTAAGCTGGCATGATTATGCTTTGTATAATCCACCAAGCAAAGCCAGGTTCAAGGCACAGAAAATGAAACTATATAAAGACAGCTGTTCTTACATTGGTTATGAGATTTATCATTCCTGTCACCAGTACTGTTGAAATTTAGCTGCTGGTATTGATATGGTCATTACGTAACCAGTACAGCATTTTTTTTTGTACAGTTTCCAACTTTTCTCAACAGCAGTGTATGCTACATGGCTCTGTTGTTTGGCAGGTGTACAATGTGTAATTTTATGTTTTCTTGACTGTGCATTCCTGTATAATCTTTTTTAAATGAAGCCAACTAGGTGCACATTACTTCTTAACATATTTATTTCAACTTCTGTACATGTTTCAGGCAACTATGTGCCCATCATCAGAAGAACTTATTGTATCTGTGCGACACTGGTGTTTCTTCACTCTGGAACAAGTGGATAGTTTTAAAAATTATTAGGTCTGTTGTAGCTTACTGTCTGTCGTGGTTTGGATAAGGTGGCAGGCATTTTGCCACGTGGCTGCGCATTCCAGGTGTATGTTGTATAGTTGCTCTTTGAGTTTTTGTTTTTTTGCACACAGGTATTTCAGTCCTTGGTTTATCCTTTAGTGGATAGCAGGATTTGTCAGATACTGCCGTCTGCTTGCTAGCAAGCTATCCGCTACAGGATAAACCAAGAACTGAAATACCTGTGTGCAAAAAAACAAAAACTCAAAGAGCAACTATACAACATACACCTGGAATGCGCAGCCACGTGGCAAAATGCCTGCCACCTCATCCAAACCACGACACACAATAAGCTACATAAGACCTCGTAATTTTTAAAACTATCCACTTGTTCCAGAGTGAAAAATACCAGTGTCTCACAGATACAGTAAGTTCTTCTGATGATGGGCACATAGTTGCCTGAAACATGTACAGAAGTTGAAATATTTATGCTACGAAGTAGTGTGCACCTAGTTGGCTTCATTTGAAAAAGAGTACAATGTGTAACTTCATTTTGTGATCTTCTGGGTTATGGGTGTGTGTGTTGTAGTTTGGCACTTCAGTATCAGTCAATGTTCTGGAGGAACCTAGAAGACCACAGTTCAAATATTCACACCATGAAAACTTTAGATTTCTTAGATGTGAGTAATATTAATGAAATTGCTAAGCTTTTTGTTTTATGGTAAATCTATTTCAATTACTTCTGACAACATACATAGAATAGAAATGGCATTAAACATTCCACTCTATAGAATGCTTTGTTTTTAAAAAGATTTTAAAATGATGTTTCTGCTGGAAGACTTTAAAAGAAAAGGCCTTAACGCAATACCATACAAAACTCATCAGGCAGTTGTAATATTAAAGAAGTAAACTACATTTAGGATTACAGCACTGTTTTGTTTGCAGTGTCATGGAAGAATGTGTATATCTATCTATGTATATCCCTTGTTATTCAACAAGAAAATAACAAATAACTTTGTACAAAGAAATATTTGGGTCACAACAGAACTAGATTATAATACATCAAATATATATATATATATGTGTGTAACATTTAAGTTTACAGTATATTTTCCCGCACTTTTAACTGGATCTCTGGAAATCGCTGTCATTTTCATTACTTCCACATTTCAATCTATGTAACAATTTATTGATAAAAATAATAGAAGTACAAGCTATATGACATCTATACAAATCTTATAAATACAGTGGAAGTATACTTTTGAGTCCAACATCTTGACATAATTTCTGCACCGTGTACCTCCATTCATGTTCCTAGACATGGCAGCTGTCACAGGAGCTTCATCACATAGGAGGCATGTGATCTCTGGGAATTTAGAGTCCATTCTTTGCCTGGAGTTCAACTTACAATGTTTCACTGAAGAGTCTTGACGTGCCCACATACAGCTTCCATCCAGGCCTCCTGCCTTCTTAAAATATTTCTCAACACATGACAAAGCTCATCTTGAAATATTAGAAATTTCTCTTTTAATTCTAGCAGAGAGTGTCTATACCAACTTTATCTTTCAGTGGTCCCCACAGCCACTAATTGCAGATTAAAATCTGGAGATCTAGGGAGTCGGAATTCTCTAAAGAATGGTTTCAGAATTAATCACCCATAGTTGTGGGAATATACTGTGTCTTTGAAAAATGAATGCCCTATGATTTTGCATGCACTCACAGCACACCAGACTCCAAATTTACGGTCATACAAAGCAACCTCATCAACTGCGTGGAGATATTCAGAATACCGTTGTGTGTTAATACAGTTGTTTACATTCCTATTTAATGTGAACCAATCCTTATCTGAGAAAACACCAGTTTGGATCAAGAAATCCATATGGTATCAGCTCCTTGCTTCCTGATCCAGAAGAAATACTTGTTGCACAGCTCTTATGTTATATGGGCACAGTTTTAAAGCAGTTTTTTGCCTTGTCAGCTGAGGATTTGGCACCCCACTTTCAAAAGAGCCAACCACTGGAAAGATTTTCTGTGGCTTGTTTCCGCTCAAATGCCAGTACCATCAGCTTTCTGTTTGTATCCAGCACTGAACCTGTAATTTGAAGTCTCTTCCTTTATGTGGCACTTTTCATGTGGTAATTTTTCTTCACAAAACTTTTCAGCAACATTTATACCTTGACATATGCAACTGAAATAGTGAACGTGTCCCTGTCCATGCTATGAAGGTGTAGTGGAGGCAGAGGGTATAGCTCCACTCACTCTTAACCTCAGTAGAGATTGTGAGTGGTCAACTTCCACTCCACTCCTGGAGGGAAGAACTTCCAGTACCCACTGATTAGAAGACTGGGTGGGCCCCAGGGCTTTCCGGACGATTTGGAGTAGGGAAAACTTTTGTCCCTGCCATGTGTCAAACCATGGCTCATTCTGCCTGGACCCTAGCCTCAGTACCAGTGTTTCCTAAACTTTTTCCTTACAGACCCCTTCTGGCATCAAAAAATAACCATGGATCCTCACATCCTTGCTCATGTCAGTATAGGGTGTGTGGATGGTAGATGAAGGTAAAGATAAAGGTAAAATTCACCCTAGAACAGGCCATGAAGGCCCAGAGGGGGAGTACACATATAGCTGTACTCTTTATTTCACCTTGGCACTAGATGGGTTGGGTGGTCAACGCCATGCCCTGGCCGCTTTACCAGCGGGAAAGGGATCCACTACCTGTTGTATAGGAGGCTGGGTGGGCCCCAGGGCCAATCTGGATGGGTGTGGAAAATCTTGCCCCCCCCATCCACCGGGATTCGATCCCTAGATCATCCAGCCAGTAGTGAGTTGCTATACTGACTATGCTATCCAGGCCCACAGATAATAGATATCCAACATGAAAAAATTATGTCTCGGAAGTGATTTCAGATAGCTACAAATACTACCAATAGCATAAGTAAAATGCATTGCATGATATGACCATAATTAAACTGACTGTTGCTCGCTTTGTGGGTACAGGGGGTTTCTTAATTATTTGTTCTAATGGTCATACAAAGTACACACAATGCCAACTAAAGAAGCTCCACAGTCATTTATAACAAAACCTTATTCCATTAATTAAATAAATCTGTAAACTTCAAAGACGCCATCACAGAAATGCATCCACAGATCCCTTGAGAAATGGTTGCAGACCCTTTGGAAATCCACAGAGCACACTGGGAACCACTGCTGTGTACCAACTACACTATCACAGCTCCCTCTTCCATAACACATACTTTTCAGAAGTATTGCAAATCAACTCACTGCTCAAGACAGAACATTTCACATGTTTCCTGAGACCATCTGAGGTCCACGTGCAATACAACATGACCATCAATTGACTGCCTGTTCCAGCTCCTAAAGTATAGGCAGCAAACAAGCCCACACACTGTAAGCTTCTATTTTCATACACTAGGGGACACAGTTGGAGGTACTCTCTGTAGGTATACACACACACACACACACATCCTGGAAGTTACAGCATAATAATTACATCACATAATTCATTAACTCTTTGGTCAGTATATTGTAAAGAAGCTGATTCTCTTCAATCCTTTGCAAGTTACTAGCAGCCCAACTGCACCATCAGCAGCCTCCTGCAACAGAAAATATTTCATTCACTGAAGCCCTAATAAAAGAGATGCCTGATCCAAATCCACACCATGAATGGTTGAACGTGACTCAAGTACAGGTGGTTTTCCTCATTCCAGACAGATGCCTGCCATGATAGCACCTTAAAACATGCCAAACTGCTCCATTATTCATTACCATTGAGTTATTTTATAGCTGCATTGTCACTAAACTACAGATAACACAGCAATGTTACTAGGTGCAACTTCCATGCTGTTCTGCCTGTTCTACCAAACCCCTGGATTTGATTGGGTGAGGGAGATGATGTGAGGTTAGAATTTGACATTCAGGTGACCGTGCATCATGATAAATTCTTATAATAAAACCAACTAGATGCACTAGTTCCTCAAATTTATTTTTGGAATAAAACTCTACATGTTTCAGACAGTTCCTCTGTCGATCATCAGGAGTCATACAGGTTTGCTGACAGCAAGCTGTCACATATACCATTGCTGTGTGTACAGTGAAAAACTCCTGATAATGGACAGAGGAACTGTTGAAACATGTAGAGTTTTATTCCAAAAATAAATTTGATAAATTAGTGCATCTAGTTGGTTTTATTGTAAGAAGAGTGGAGTTAGAAAGGAGTTCAGGTGTGGATGCACAGACATAGGGGCAGGAGCATCTTCTCATTACATTTGATGAAAACAAGTTTAATTACTTTTTAGTGTTTTATTGAAGTGGCCTGATATCTACTTCAGCGTGACCATTGTGAAGGGTGAAGGCAGAGGAAGAGGCAGAATGAAAGTGATGGAAAATGGGAAACTGGAGTGTGGAAATAGAAGGACAGGTGTCACAAGCTAGAGGATGGAACAGCAGTGTCGAGGTTGTCTGGGACTGGCAGAAAATGTGTTAACAGGTCACGGTAGGTTGAAGCGAAGAGGGTATGTAGATAAAGCTCTTGCAGGTGTAATTAGGAGGAAGAGGAAAAGAAGGGATTGGAGATAGTGATTAGGCAAAAGGATGCGGGAAATATGGAGGAGCATAAATGTCGGACCAAAGGTATGATGGCAGATTTGACGTTCATAGGGCCATGCATCGTAATATATTTCTATAGTAAAACCAACCAGATGCATCAATGTCTCAAATTTATTTTATCGGAGTAACACTGTACATGTTTCGGGCGGACTTTCCGTCCATCATCACGAGTTCAAGACTACATACAGCAACAGGCATTTGTTAAACAGATACTGCTGTCTGCTTGCTAGCAAGCAGACAAGCAAGATAATGGACGGAAAGTCCGCCCGAAACATGTAGAATGTTACTCCGATAAAATAAATTTGAGACATTGATGCATCTGGTTGGTTTTACTATAGAAACAGAAGTATGATGGCAGGTAGCGGTGTTTCTCTGTAGATAAAACGTTTACAAATCACCAAACATATCTTACCCTACTCCTCTTGTAGTTCTACAGTGAAAGGGCAAGTCCCAGCCGAGCCAATACCATTTCCTTCCTGAGGCGAGTCATCTCCCAGTACACATCGTGAACTAAAAACACACATAAAATTATGAGTCCAGTGTGTGCTTGACAGTGAGTCAAACTGTGCAGAGATGTCTTTTCCTAACACAAGAACTATGAATGAGATGATGGGAATTGATATTTGATTATTATCACATAATTAAATGATTATGTGCAATTATGTGAGGCCCATGACATTATATGGTCCCTATTTGGAAATAATATACATGACCTGAAATTTGTGGATTATGTGTACCCTTTTACATTTTCTTGTCATTCAGAGCTGTGTAATTTGACTGGTGTGAGGCAGCTGTTCACTATTGATGTGTAGCTTCCTTCTGCTTATATCATGTGATTTACAAAAGAATAGAAAGTTGAAAGAGATACAATACAGATTTAAATGCCCATATAAAGGGTCAAACACCCTTTTTGCCATTGTATGGGATTTGTGAGTACACATGCGTCTTCACATGCTCAATTGTTCTGCCCTAAAATTATAACTAAGAACAGTTTTCAGGTGCATTCACAAAGCAATTGCGGAAAGTAGATATCAGTTTCATCCTGTCCAACCATCCGCATGGAACAGCTTGACTCCCACTGGACATGATTCAAAGGAGTTACAGAATATTAAAAGTTATTTCTGAGACGCTTACAGAGGATATCTTCTGGTTCAGAAGCTTTATTACTAATAAAGTACATACCTGAGCTTTTGACTAAGCCCCTTTCAATGTAGCGTAAGTAGTTGAGAAAGTCGCATACTGCAGTTATCTGGAAAGAAGTAAAGTATTTGGAATAGCTGACACTTCTGTCCACTTTAAGAACTAAAATTCACAACAAATTCACAAAATATAATTTTTTCTTAAATATGAATTATGAGACAAGACAGTTGCCTTTTCTTAATTCACTCAAGAAAGTATAAAAGTACCCTTTTAGGGGGAGCATGTCACATTGAGAAGAGTGTTTGGAAAATGGAAATGGCTATCTTTTAATATTAAAAAAAAAGGTGAAGTGATCCCGTTACAGGCCCGGTGTGGCCCAGAGGGTGGGTACAGGTATAGCTCTACTCTTCCATGACCGCGGCACTAGAAGGGGGTGAGTGGTCAGCAGCATGCCCCAGCCGCACCTTGCTCTGGGGAAAGACCCGGTACCCATTTTACAGGAGGCTGGGTGGGCCCCAGGGCCTTTCTGGACAGGCGGAAAATCTCGTCCCCACCGGGATTTGATCCTGGACCGCCCAGCCTGTAGTCAGTCGTAATACCGACTGAGCTACCCGGCCCATGGAGTGGCCCAGAGGGTTCCAGGAAGTTAAGGTTCCCAGACTACATGACAACGGCACAATGTTGTAAGGTACAAATCTAAAAATCCATAATGATGTAAACAAATTTCAGTCCCTTCATTACCAAATATGTACTCTGTAGGTATTCTGTTTGGGGGAAGGGCTCACTATAATCCCCAGTAAGCCCTCTTGCTGCCACACCTCTACCTGGAAGTACCTGCCTGCCAAGCTATGCTAACCACAGTTAACATTTAATGTCACAGTTCCGTGTATGGCCAACTTAACAAAGAAATTCACCTACTGATGGCAAACTGGGACTTGTTCATCAGCATAATAACAGTGAGTGATGCTTACTGGCAACATGACACATTCAACACCTTTTGTGCCAACTGCCATTAGCACACAGCTATACGATAATTGATGATCTTGGTTTTCAATTTTTCTTCCATGTAACATTACAGCCCACTTATGTTCTGTTCCGTGGTAAATTATCCCATGCTACACTTCTTAAGTTTAACGCTGAAATTCATTCTTCATAAGGGAAACCTTAAATAGAGGTTTCACAGTACACTAGAATATTGTTTTGGGGTTTAAGTGCAGTGTATTCCAATTTGATATTGATCCTTTCACCCAAGTAATGTAATAGAAATTGTTTATATGTATTTAATATTAAAAAACTCCCAAACATTTGCTTTTTCAAAAATCTTGTGTAAAATTTTTCATGTGAATTATTCTGAATCCATAATATGAAATGTGAGGTCTCTGTGAAGATGCTGCTACATGCTCACAGTGTGCTTTGCTATATACTGAAATGTCTGAAATTATCTCCTGTCAAACTAGAATGCTTTTGAGGCTGAAGCTGTCTCAGCCAGCCGGCTAGCTGGTCCTGCTTACCCTATTTCTGCAGATTTGTGAGATGCAGTACCATTGCTCCTGGTCTCCCAGCCTCATCCTATAGTGACATTGACGTGGCGCCTCCAGCAGGGCACATTTCCTGTTAACAGTGGACCAATATTGTTACTGTTTATTATTCAGATTTAACTCTATAAAGCTAAGTGCTTAGGATATTGTAGCACCAGGTTAAACAGCTGCACTTTGCCCACACAGTGCATCTATAACTGGCTAGTTGCAATCCTGTCATTTGTCATTGTCAAACAAATGAGCACAGAAAAATTTAGTCTTAGTACTTAGAAAATGTGCCCAATGTATGATAAGCAGAAACCATAAGGTATAGTGGGTAGTATCGACACTGCGCAATTGGAAAATTATACTTGCTTGGGGAAAACCGTCTTCGTCTTATCGCTGACGGCCTCTATGAAGATGTTGCCTCTTTCAATGGCATCCTGCACTCGGGTCCCCAACTCCTTGTTGTTGAAGTCGAGGCACAGGTTGATGTCTTCATTGTACACCCGGGCAATGAATGCATCTGATTTATCCATGCGAGGGCTTTGTTTCCATGCCACAAACTCCTTGTGCACATTGGGATCAACCTGTTGTACAAACCAATGTATATTGTTCTGCTTTTATGAAAATAAGACTTCCCTATTCCCCGTTTGACTGTTATTTGATTTAGTGCTCTGGTTAGCACAACCATACTCCATCACCTCCCTTCTGGTCTTTGGCCAATTTTGTATGCATTTCTCATCTTGCCATCCATGCTGCATGTGTCATATGCCATCCTCATTTGATTAAACCACCCTAATTAATAATCTCTGGTTTAGCATACAAACTGTGAATCTTGAAATGCTTCACCCCATTGTGTTGCATATATTGGTAACAAAACAGTAAAAAAAACTCTCTCTTTACCAGTGGCATACCCAGGAATTTTGTTTGGTGGGGGTTCTACAAATTCCATTGAGGACAGAGGACAGAGAGAAGAGGGATCTGGGGGCAGAAGCCTCCTAGTCAGGGGTTCTGGAGGCAGCTGTAATTTGGTAAAAGAAATTTCATTTCCTGTAGTAAAATTTTCTTAATTTTTGGTACTTTAAGAATATTTATGATGACAACCAATTTATTTGTCATTGCTAATGTAAAACAATTGCGAACCGGCGGTAGTTTTAGAATTTTACTGCCTTTTTT
>Ga0131853_10014722_pt1 | contig 14325 bp, 15 predicted proteins | sample TergutLab28metaG_FD_92764 | JGI IMG/M metagenome (GOLD analysis project Ga0131853, IMG submission 92764) | Labiotermes labralis P1 segment gut microbial communities from Petit-Saut dam, French Guiana - Lab288 P1 (version 2) (version 2) | ecosystem: Host-associated > Arthropoda: Insects >... | reverse complement strand
GGCGACGGCAGCAACAGCGCATTTGTTCTGCCGCCCGGCTTTAGCGAGCATCAAACAGGACTAGCGGTAGACATTATGGCATTAGGCATTGGACAATGGGAGCTGGCGAATTCTCCGCAAGGGCAATGGCTTGCCAATAACTCGTGGAGATACGGGCTTATCCTGCGCTACCCGGAGGGCGCAACGCACATAACAGGCATAGCATTTGAACCGTGGCATTTCCGTTATGTTGGCAAAATTCATGCATATTACATGTGGCGGCATAACCTTGTGCTGGAGCAATATATCGAGCGGCTGCAAACACTGGGCAGCATAACCATAGAAAAAAATGGTCAAACACATCTTGTCTTGTCTCAAACCGCCGAAAACGGTATGATAAATTTACCGGACGGAGCAATCGCTTCCGGCGACAATATGGGCGGAGTGATTATATGGAGTATACTATCTTAATTTGCGACGACGATGCAGACATTCTAAATGCACTGGAGATATACCTACAGCAAGATGGCTATACCGTTGTAAAAGCAAGCAACGGTGCGGAGGCGATCACCTTCACCCAAAATAGACACGTGCATCTTATACTGCTGGATATCATGATGCCCGTAATGGATGGCATACAGGCTGCGGTAAAAATTCGAGAATTCAGCAATGTCCCCATAATTTTTCTGTCGGCAAAGTCGGAAGACACCGACCGTATCTTAGGGCTTAACATGGGTGGCGACGATTACGTAACCAAGCCGTTTAACCCGGTGGAGCTACTGGCAAGAGTTCGAGCTGCACTGCGCCGTTACGCCCGTTTAGGTGGCATGACACAGCAAATAGAAACCGGAACACACCAAACCGGCGGGCTTATAGTGGATGACAACAAAAAACTGGTAACCGTAGATGGCGAAGAAGTAACTCTAACGCCCATCGAATACAACATACTATTACTGCTTATCAAAAGCCCGGATAGAGTGTTTACATCCAACCAAATATATGAAGCAGTGTGGAACGAGCCTGCTTTTCATGTTTCCAAAACAATAAGCGTGCATATAAGAAATATCCGTGAAAAAATTGAAATAAACCCCAAAGAGCCACGCTACCTAAAGGTGATATATGGCTTGGGGTATAAGGTGGTAAATGTAGAATGAGATGGACTATATTAAAAATAATTATGTTTGTTTTAAGTTTTGGGTGGGCATTATCGCTTGTCCGTTCTTTAAGCACTTCATTTAACTGGTATGCATCACGAGTGTATGGCAATATATTTGCATTTGAGTCTGTATTGTCTGTTGTATGCCTTGCAAGTGGCTTGTTTGCTTTTGCTTTTGCAACATGGAAGACACAGCCCAATACCAACCTGCCTTTCCGCAAAATAGATTATTCCATCATAGTTCTGTTGTGCGGGGTCGGTGTTTATGTACCTTTTTATATGATACAAAACCCAATGCCGGGGCTATCAATGGAAACGGCAATGATTTTATTCCCATTCATCGCTTACGCATCTGCTATGATCGCTTTTGGGGAATTGGTGGCACGATTGCGGGACAAAACTTTGGTGCAAACACTGTACTGGGTTGCATTTTTTAAACAATTCCCCATTTGGTATTTAGTCGGGGCTTTAATCGCTTTGCTTTTGATAAGCCAGCTTAGTTTGCTTGCATTTTATTCGTTCACGCCTGTGCGATTGTTTGCACTGTTCGCAATTTGCGTCCTTACCTACTTTGCAACTTTTCTGCTTAACCTTTCGCAGCAATACAACAATGCCAACCAAGAAAAAATTAGAGCAGAGCGGTTTAAAAGCGAACTTATCACCAATGTTTCACACGATATAAAAACACCGCTTACGTCCATAATAAACTATGTAGACTTGCTAAAAAAAGAGAACATACAAGGTCAACCCGCCGAATATGTTCAAGTACTAGACAAAAAATCTGCCCGCCTAAAAATTTTAATTGAAGACCTAATGGAAGCTTCTAAAGCAGGAACCGGCAACTTGCGGGTAGACAAACAAGAAATAAATCTTGGCGAACTTATTGGGCAAGTTGCCGGTGAATTTGAAGATAGCTTTGCCGCCCGCAGCCTAACACTGGTCATGCGCCAGCCGGAAGAGCCCATCCTTACCCACACCGACAGCCGCCACTTGTACCGTGTGCTGGAAAATTTATTTTCCAATGCCGCAAAGTACACCCTTAGCGGCACCCGTGTATTTGTGGAAAGTGCTTTGAACAACGGCAAGCCCACCATTGTACTGCAAAACACATCCCAAAACCCTGTAGAACTTTCCGATGCCGAAGCCACCGAGCAGTTTATACGGGGCGATAAATCCCGCCAAACCGAAGGCAGCGGCCTTGGGCTGTATATCGCCAAAAGCCTTGTAGAGCTTATGGGCGGGACACTGCACATTAGCATAATTGGCGACCTGTTTCGTGTGGAGATTTTACTATAATTATTCTTTAGCTTGTTGTATTGCAAACATTTAGCTACTCTAAGAAAAAAGAGGAGTGATTTTAATGAAAATCTATTACGAAGAATACGGACAAGGTAAACCAATCCTATGCCTGCATGGCTTTACCGAAGACAACCGCTCGATGAAAGGCTGCTTGGAGCCACTTTTTCAAAACAAACCGGGCTACCGCAGAATTTATTTGGATATGCCGGGCATGGGCAAATCGCCGGCGCAAGACCACATTAAAAACGCCGATATCATGCTGGACGAGCTAAAAAAATTCATTGCAGAGGTCATTGGCAACGAAAGCTTTTTGCTTGTTGGCACATCCTACGGCGGTTATATGACACTCGGTTTGGCATCGGACAAAAGCCTTAGTATCGACGGCATATTCTTATTCGCACCCTGCATTGTTTCAAATTTTGACGACCGCAAAATACCTGATGTAGACGACGAGGATTTATTCGTCGAAGACGGCTTAGAAGACGCATTTGAAGACAACGAAGACTTTGACGACTTTTTAGATGTTGCGGTTGTTGCCACAAAAGAAACATGGCACAGATACGAAAATGAAATTCTACCCGCCTACAAAATTGTTGACAAAAATTTTACCGAACAATACCGTGAAAACGGCTACGCCCTTTCACTCGAACCACAGTTCAAAGCATTGCAATTTGCAAAACCTGTAGCCATACTTGTCGGTCGGCAAGACGAAAGCGTAGGCTATGAAGACGCTTGGGACGTGCTGAAGCACTTGCCCCGCCTAACCTACACAGCCCTAGACTTCGCCGGACATTTACTGCAACTGGAACACCCCCAAGTTTTTAACCTGCATTTAAACGAATGGCTTGACCATACAAGTGCTAGATGTTAAGGCTATTTTGTGATAATATTTAAGTAGGAGGTGTTTATATGGGAAGAGTATATTTTGACCCCGCAAAAGTTACGCTGGAAGAAGTGATATCAAGAACAATGGGGACAAGTAAAGATCAATTATATGGGGACAATTTTAAAATGGAGGATCACCCTCGTGGCAAGTATGTGCAAATAAACATTTCTGATCCATCCAGCCCTAAAGGGCATATAAGCTTTGATATTCCATACGACGAAAATGGCAAATTTGGAAAAGCGAGAAGGCATAAATAATGTTTTGGAAAAAAGAAGTGCTAGATATAAAGTTTGAGCAATACACTCGGAGCCTTAAAACAGCAGTCGAAATAGTAAGAAAATTTGATGGACTGCATATGCAGATTCATATTTTGCCGTGCGATTGGAATGCTGTACAGAACGATAAATTAGAGTATCTCCGATTTACTTATAAAATCTTTGGGCGAAGCCGTGATCCATTGGACGGTTTTAGAGGACAACTCATAAAAGAACGCTTTGACGAAGATATGTGGGAAGCAACAAACACACAACTAAAGTCCTTCGATAACGAAGATGGTAACGGCTTCACGTCTTGGTGTTTAGAACCGCTTTATATGTTTGTTGATTACGAGCAAAGTAAGAAACCTTCCACATATATCGGTGTATTAAAAGCACTTCATAAACACACAGACAGTATTGAAGGTATAAAAGCATATACACAGGACATCAAAAATTGGAAGTATGGCTTCCTTGCTGTCTTAACTGGTGGATGGACAAAATAAAAAAAGGGCTAATAGCCCTTTTTTTATACTAATTATACATAATATCGCTAGGGTTTGTACTCGGGTGGAAGTAACTCCTCATCGTCTCGTCAAAAACTGTATAGAAGAAATTTTCCGCACGCAAGCGCAGTGTCGTTTCATTTATCCATTCAAGCAACTCCGGCTCGTTTTGGCGTATTGCCGGGGCTAGAATGTCGTCATTGCCCAGCCTGTATTCTATTACGTTAAAGCCTTCGTTGTCCCATACATAACGCAGCAAAAGTGTGTTGTCATGCGCCATTGCCGCACCTCTGCCGTCTTCCAACGCCTGGAAAGACTCTGTATTGATTTGGAAGCGCAGCAAGTTGATTTCCGGATGGTTTTGTGTAAAGTAAATTTCCGCCGTTGTGCCTTGGGTTACAATCAAGTTTTGCCCGGCAAGGTCTTCAAGCGTTTCAATGCCGCTACCTTCGGGGGAAATTACACCAAGTGCCACACGCCCGTACGGCAAAGCAAAATCCACTTGCTCGGCACGCTCCGGCGTTACGGTAAAGTTGGCAATAATAACATCTACACGGTGCGATGTAAGGAATTCTATGCGGTTTGCCGCTTCTGTAATAACAAACTCGACTGCATTTTCGTCACCGAACAATTCATATGCAAAACGGCGTGCAATCATTGCGTCACGCCCGGCAAGTTCACCATTTGCCTCTACATAACCAAATGGCGGCGATTCGCCAAAAATACCAACGATAAGATACCCTCGTTCACGAATGGCTTCCAAACCGTTTTCTGCCCTGTTGCCACAAGCGGCAAGTATGGCAAGTGCTAATACTGCAAATAAAATTAAACTAATTTTTTTCATGTTTTTTCTCTCCTAAAATTATGATGATATACATTATGGTAACTGGCGGTCTTCCGATGGGATTTAACCTTGAGCGATTTGCCGCATTAGAATCGAGTGCTTTTCTCGATTATCATGTGGTTCTAGCGAAAGGTAATTCCCATTGGTTAGACCGCACCCCCGCTAATGCAAAAATTTATTTAAGAACTGTATCGTCCGTTCTTCTTTCGGACTTGTAAAAAACGTTTCCGGGTCTGCCATTTCTACAATATGCCCGCCATCCATAAATGCCACGGTATCGGCTGCATTTCGTGCAAAACCCATTTCGTGGGTTACAACTATCATTGTCATGCCCATTTCTTTTAGCTCACGCATTACTTGCAAAACTTCGTAAACCATTTCCGGGTCTATGGATGCGGTTACCTCGTCAAACAGCATGAGCCGTGGCTTCATGCACAAGGCACGCACGATGGCTATGCGCTGCTTTTGCCCGCCGGAAAGCTCGTGAGGGTACGCCCCGGTTCTATCCGCAAGCCCCACACGTTCCAGGAGTGCGAGGGCTTCTTTTTTTACTTCTTCTTTATTGCGCTTTTGCACCTTAACGGGTGCAAGCAGCAAGTTTTCCATTACAGTCATATGCGGAAAAAGGTCATAACTTTGGAACACCATACCAATCTGCTGGCGCAATTCCCTCCAGTTGGTGTCCTTTCCACCGTATTTAGTGCCGGCAAATGTCATTGCTCCGCCGTCTATTACCTCTAACCCGTTTATACACCTAAGCAACGTGCTTTTGCCGCAGCCGGACGGTCCCAGCAACACCAGCACCTGCCCCTCGGTGATATCAAGGTCAACAGAATCCAACACCTTTTTGCCGTCAAAAATTTTTGTAATGGACTCAAGTTTTAGCAAAATATTATCCATATAACCTCCTCAGTTATGCGAATTGTTTGAGCAATGGAATTTTAGCCCATAGCGACTGTCGACCGAACGCCGCAAGCTCTTGCGGTGGCGGGCGAGTCGGAGCATTGGGCAAATTTCCATTATCTAAACAATTCACCCTTTCGCCTTCTTCTCCAAATGTCGTGACCACAGCGTTAACGGGTAACATAGCACAAAGAAAAAAAGGAATATAAATGTGTAAATTGCAAACGGCTCGCCGGTACGCTCCATAATCTGCCGGCTGCGGGAAAACAACTCCATAACCCCAACCAACGAGGCAATTGACGTTGTTTTTATTAAACGTGTTGCCATATTTATTACCCCCGGCAACATTCGGCGAAATGCCTGCGGCAACAAAACATATCTGAACAACTGCACTCCGCTAAGCCCAAGAGCCGTACCCGACTCACGCTGTATCGCAGGTAAGGATTGCAACGCACCTCTTACCATTTCCCCAATTTCTGCCGAACCCCACAGCGTAAAAACTATTATTGCGCTGGTGGAGCTTTCCATGTGTTGACCCATAAGCCTTGGAAGGGTAAAAAACACAGCAAACAACCACACAATAAGTGGAATAATACGAAATGCTTCCAGGTAAGCCCGTGTTATAAACGCCACAACAGGATTTTTTATATTGCGTAAAAAGCCAAAAATAAGCCCGCCCAAACAACTAAGAAAAAGTGCTGTAAATGCTATAAAAACAGTCTGCCTCATGCCGTCCAGCAGCATGGTGCGTTCTTGCAAAATTAATCTAACGGCGTCCATATCTCAGCCTCCTTTCCAGGAAAAGAAAGAAAAGGCTAAGCGGTCCAATAAGCGCAAGATAATATAATGTCAGCATTATCAAAACTTCGTTTGTTCTAAAGAACATTCCAATTTGGCTGCGTGCCATATGCATTAGCTCCGGCACGGCAATAACGCTAACCAGTGCCGATTCACGCAGCAGAAAAATTACGTTGGCTGCAAGCGCAGAAAGTGCCGTGCGGAACGCTTGCGGCAAAATTACATACACCAGCATTTGCGTGCGGGAAAGCCCCAAACTAAGCGACGATTCACGCTGCGTTTTTGCAACGGCTTCCACACCGCCACGCAAGGCTTCCATCATATAGCTGCCGCCAAGGAAAGTTAAACCAATAACGCCGCACACAAAACCCGACAAATTTATGCCAAGCATAGGCAAGCCAAAAAACAAAAAAAACAAATGCGCCAACAACGGCGTGTTGCGAGACAGTTCTGTATACGCTTTCATGAGCCAAGTTAAGCCCGGTATCTTGTAGTAATAGACCAAGTTGCCGATTACACCCACAACAAAAGCAAGCAACACACCCCAAAATGTGAGATGTACAGTTACCAGTGCTGCACGGTTAAACAGCGGAACTAAAGTGTTTAGCATGTAGTCGGTGTTTAACATATTTGCTCCTAAATTATTCGAGAGAATTGTTCAATTGCGGTCGCTAACCGCTTCATAGCCTCGGCATCGTTGCCTTTGCGCAGGTTGTCGAATATGCAATGCTCTAAATGGCATTGCAAAATGCCTTGCCCCGCTTTGTGCAGTGCCGCCTTAGCAGAACCCAGTTGAATTAAAATTTCTTCGCAGGGTTTATGGTCTTCTACCATTTTTATAAGACCACGCACCTGACCTTCTATGCGCTTGAAGCGGTTGATAATTGCGTCGGAATCTATGCATGGGTGTTCCATGGAATAACCTCCTTTGTTAAAAAACTGGTATACCCCCTACCCCTATACAGTATGATATGCTTGTGTTGCAAAAATGTCAACAAAAAAAGTGGCTTGCGCCACTAAGTCCTATCCTCCATAAGCGACATAACCGGATACATCTCGTTATAGTGCTTATGCATAAACAGGGCGTTATTTTCTTTGTACAGCGTTTCCGCCGCGCAGTCAACAATGGGGGTAAGTATCTGTTCGTTTGCGCATTGCATGGGCAGCACATCGGTAGCGATATCATTTCCGCTTGACACCAGGCTATCATAGGCGTAATTACAACGTGAGCGGATAGCACATTTTTGGCAAGATTCGGCGGGTATTAACGCCCTTTCGTTTATGGCTTTTTGCTTGCCCGGGTTTATTCCCGCAAACACATCGCCCAGTTCAAATGTAGTGTCACCCAAATATTTTGAGCTATAGTATATCTTGCCGCTTGTGCTTACCGCCGGTTGGTTTTGCGACATCAACAGCCTATCCGAATTATATTTTTCGCCTTTTAGATGAGACAAAATTTTCATATCAAATGGCGAAAGGTAAAACTTTTGCTCCTGCCTTGTCCATTCTATGTACATTTGCGCCATTTTTTTATATTCCCGCTCTAAAATTGGCAGATGTTCGTTTGTCCAGCCCGCAGTTTTGCTGTAGTTAATGCCAACATGTATATAGCGAAACCCCTTATCGAAAAAGAATTTAACAATATCTGCGCCGTTATGCACGGTTGATGGGTCAAGCACGCTCATGGAAACCGCATATGGCTGATATTTTAATAGCAACGAAATTTTTTCTTCCAGTACTGCCGCCGAACCGCTGCCATCGTTAAAAATGCGGCAGTCGTCCTGCACAGGACCATCGTGAGAGAAGCCGACCGCTATGTTATGCTCTTTCGCAAATTTGAGAAAGCCCTCGTCCAGCAGTGTGCCGTTGGTGGTAATTTTGTAATAAAAATTATGCCCGGTCTTTTTTTTGATACCCTTTGTGTATTTGACTATATCGTATATTAACTGCTTTTCCAGTAAAGGCTCACCGCCGTAAAAAAGTAAGCCGGACGTTTTTGTGCCTTTCATACCGAAATTAACGGCAGCAAAAGCAACGTCCCTTGTCATACTTTGAGGGCTGCGTTTTACAAAGCAGTATTTGCAATTTAAGTTGCATTTGTCGGTAAGGTGTAGGGTTAACTGCATGGTTATGCCTCTATTCTATGATGCCTGCGGTGCGCAGGTAGGAGATAAAATCGTTTATTTGGGCGGTAAGGTTGGCTTCAAGGATGGGACGGGCTTCGGCTTTACCTGCTCTCACTGCTCTTGCAGATGCCGTTCTGCTGGTGTCTCCCCAATAGGCGTTTAGTCGCCGAGGATCCATGCCTGGAGTGTAAAATACACCTACAGCATAATCTGTTTGCTCCGCAAATTCCGCCTCAATCGCTCTAACAAAATTTCTCCCTATTGATGACAAGGCTTGGTGTCCCTGTCCCCAAGTAAGATGCGAAACCACTACGCCTCGGTTTTCATCAAACAAATTAAGGTTAAATTGCCCTCGCCCACCTGCTCTATATTCAGGAGGCTCATCTCCAAAGACTAATCCTACTGCCTCTAGCTGTATACGAATTATTCCAAAGGCTTCTTGTTCCGTTAAATGCACAACATAAACGCCTCCAGAACCCAAACCGCCGCCACCAATCCTTATAGTTAAATCCGGTTCGTTGTTTAACATACTACGTCCAAACAAAGTGTAAAACCCCTAAAGCCCTATGCCCGCAAGCAATGCTACCTTCTTCTTCCAACGCTTAGGCAGCTTTTTTAGCGATGCAGGATTGTTATGTATTTCTCCCAAAGTAGGGAGGTTAGGAGCTTGGTAATTTTCGACAGGTTTTATATCCATTAAATGATGCCCCTTCTTCGCAGATAGTTAATAAACGCTTCCACTTGGGCGGTAAGACGCTCTTCAAGTATTGGTCTTGCCTCTGCCTTGGCGGCAGCAGCTTCTTCGGCAGTGGGTTCACTGGGGTTCCACCAGTCCTCGTCGTCGTCACGTTCCCATCGTGGGAAAAATCCGGGGTTGTAAAAAACACCTACGGCAAGGTTTGTTTGCTCCGCAAAGCCCTCGGCAACACTTGTCGCAAATCGGCTGCCGGTTTCTGTAAACGGCTGATTACTATCAGTCCAACTAATGTGCGAAATTGCTACACCTCGTGGACAGTCGAAAAAATCTATATCAATATCTACCCCCCACCCACTGCCTTGCGTGGTATATGCAGGTGGCTCGTATGCAAGGTTAAGCCCTGCCGCTTCCAATTGCATACGAATTATGCTCAACGCTTCTTGCTCGGTTAGGTGCACAACATAAGATGCAGATCCTCCACCACCGCCATGGAGCCTAAGCGTTAAGTCAAGCTGCTGATGCGCACTAAAGCCGCTAAAAATGCGAGGGTGATCTTCGCAATCGTATGAATCGTAACAACCCATAAGCGCAGCAGCACCCAAAATGCCTATGCCGGCAATAACCACTGCGTTCTTTTTCCAACGCTTTGGCAGCTTTTTAAGCGGTGCAGGGTTGTTGCTTGCTTCTTCCAATGTGGGAAGTTCAGGTGCATTGTAATTTTCTACAGGTCTAACATTTAACATGGGAACACTCCTTACTATAAGCGGCTTCGACCGCTTCTAACCAAAAGAACAAATGACAGCTCTATTATATTACACCCCAAGTGCTGCCATACTAACATAATAAAGTGCGCTTGCGCACGCATTTCGTTCAGACCAATTTCCTAGCAGATAAAAAAAGCTGCCCATCAAAAGGCAGCCTTTTTGTGCTAATTACCAAGAAATATGCGCACTTTGCGTTTCTTCATCCCAGTATATGTCTGTAATGCGTAATGCCTCCATTACAAACCTAACCGGTACAAAAAATCTGTCATCTACAAGCATTGGTACGCCCAAGTCGTCTTGCAACGGCTCATCCGCAGGCAGAACCAATACATCATCGCCTACAAATAATAATGCAGCACGTGCATCATCGTCCCACGCCACATGCAATCCCAAAACTTGTGCCAAAGTACGTAGCGGCACCATCAAGCGGTCGGTTGCCGGGTCTACAAACGGCGCAATAACAGCTTCAATTTCTTCACCATCATGCACAACATTTATGTCTCCGGCTGTAAAGGTTACCTGCCCACCGGATGGCGGCTCACTGCCTTGAGCAAGCACAAAGGTGCCAAGCGTATCTGTTACAAATGTGACAAGCCCCGTTTCTTCGTCAAAGTGAACGTCCACATCCAACAGATGCAGGTTGCCGTCTTCGTCCATGCGCCATACTGCCACAGGTAATTCGCCATCGTACGGAAGGCTTATAGTCACATAACCATCAAACTCGGTTATGGATTGCGTACCAACGGTTACGCTTACCTCGTGTCCAACTTCCAGTTCCGTTATGCTTACTACAATATTATTGTTTCGTGCTTGTTGCCCTAAAGAATAAGCAGCATTCGCATCAAATTTTATCGTACCCTGCGGAAGGACAAGTTCTATGCCTACTTCGGCATCGGCAAACTGTCTAACCGGTTGCCTTGGAACAAGAACAGACGTAATTTCCAACTCGCTTAGGTCGAAACTTGCAGTCCTGTCTTCTCCCAATGTGTCAATAATTTGGTTTACGATATTGGTGTTGAGGTTCAAGGTAGCACGGTCGTCTTGTATGCGTACAGTAATGCTCACTTCGCCATCATTAACAGGTATTGTAATATTTTGCGTTGGTGTGCCGCCGCCTGTTGTTTCGGTGTCTTCGCTAGGAGGCGCAGGAGGGGTTAGGTTCAAGTTAACCCGAAGGATTGTGCTTACACCCTCCCTTGTTACAGTGACCAAGAACTCGCCGGTTATTGCAGCTTGCCCTTCTGCCGGGCGTGTACCGCTTACAATAATTTCGTTGCCTTCTACAGTAATTGTAACGCCTTGCGGTAAGCTGTGAGTTAAAGTAATTTCACCCATTGCCAAACCGCCAACGGTAGATGTGGCAGACAACACTGTGTTTCTTACGCTTAATGTGGCAGGCGTAAGTGTAATTGCATTATCTTGCGAAGGCACATACGGCATACCTGCCGCAACACCTGCACCCCAAATAGTTAAGCCATTATTTGCATGACCGCTGTTGTGGCTTACGGCGGTAAAGGTTTGCACCCAAACGCCATTGTTATGGTCGAACTGGCGCAGGAACACGCCGTTGTAGTTAACATTATGCAAAACAATGTCGGCAATATTATCGCCACGTAATGCCCAACTGCCAACCTCTATGCCGTTATTTGTAATTGTTGCGTCGCTGTTAAAGCGGTATACATCGGAAAGGTTTGCGGTTCTGTCTACATATCTGCCATGGTTTAAGATTTTGTAATCGCCAACCAGCGACAGCGTTGTAAACTCACGTGCGCCTTGTCCGCCGTCAAAACGGAAAGGTGCAAGTGCAAACCAGCCTTGTTCTGTCATAAACATTTGATGCACACGTATTTGGTGCCATTCTCCACGCCCTACAAAGCGGGTGTGGAAAACTTTCAGGTAGCTGCCTACTTCATCACACCAAACAGCACCACCATGCCCCGGGGATAGATAACCCGTACCAATGGATGATTCTTCTGATGTGCCGACAAAGTGGTAACCACCAAGTATTTTTACGCCCATGTCGTGGAAAGAGAAACGAGAACCATCCACATCTACAAAGTTGTTGTTTGCGCTGCTTAGGCGGTCGTGCTGCACATTCACCTGCCCAAACCTTGCATCTGCAAAAGGTCCGTCAGGATATTCTGAACGGAAGATACGCACATTGTAACCATCATTCGCACCAAGCCCGCCTGTAGTTACAAACAGGTAATACATGTTAGAGTTTTGGCTGTAGATAATGTGTGCGCCCTCAATACCATGGTGAGTAGAGGCAACAAGCAGCCTACCATAACCGTAATTTTCGATATTTATGTCAGAGCCTGGATATGGTAAGCCTGTATTTGGGCACATTTCGTACAAGAAAATACCGCCGCTCCAAGAAGCGTATACAAGCCAAAAGTTACCTTCACTATCAAAAAACGGGCTAGGGTCTATTGCATTGGGGTGAATATTTCCATTGAACTGAATTGAGCCATCTTGAGACATACCTGGATGTTCAGATGTTGGTCCCGGGTTTGCTCTACCACTACCCACAAACATACCCTGTGTTATCCACGGGCCTGCCATACTGTCTGCAATGGCAACACCAATACCACTACGGTTAGCTTGCGTTACACCTGCATGGAAGCCTGCGCTTAGGCTGTAGTACATAAAGTAACGCCCGCATGGCATTTGAATAATTTCGTTTGCCCAAAAGTTAACGATACCACCCGGCGTATTGGCAGCGTCTGCACGGGCAATTTGTACTGCCATAGTTTCTACAGCAGGGTTAGGATTATTCACCGGGAAGAAGCTCATGTTATCCGGGTTGCCCGGGCGAGGATAACCTACACCATAGTTTATGGATTGCCAGCTCATAAGGTCTTGCGAACGTGCCGCCCCTAAAAATGTGCCAATCACATACCAATAACCGTCAGAGGTTCTGCCACGGGTTAGCGACGGGTCATGTACTGTTACTTCGGCAAACACCGGCGCAGGAGGGTCGTTATAAACTGTGTTTGCACCCGGCATAATATATTGGCTTTCTTCTGTGCCAATGCCGGCAACTTGCCTTAATTCCGATGCACTTAAAGCAGTGTCCGGGAAAATAAACAGGTCGGATATCAACCCTTGAAATGCTAAATCCCAGGGATTTACACCAAGGAAAAATTGGCTGCTTGCGTTAAAAACAGACATGTTGCGGTTTACAGAAAATGCACGCAAACCATTTATATACATAGCTGTTGTATTACCACCTGCAACAAATGCAATGTGTGACCATTCGTTTGTAGGCACAACTGTTGGAGGCAAGAACCAGTCATAGTTCCCTCCACCACCAAAACGCAACCATGCACCAACATTACCTGTCCATGAAACACGGGAAGTAATGTTTAGCCATGGGTTTGCAGCAACGCCACCAAAAAACATGGATGTAAAGTTGCTTTGCATTGCAGGGTTCACCCAAAACGCAATGGTGTAATCCGTACCGGTAATAATGCCATCACCAAGGTATATACCGCTATTGCCCAGGAACTGTGCAGCATTGCCATCCCTACCCGGTACAAGTAGTATGTTACCGGCTAGCGTGGTATCCGTACCGGTAAAGTTTGGATTTGTTCTAACGGCTACCGCACCACTAAGGTCGGTATCAAACGGCCAGTGATGCGCACCGTTTACCAGCGGCGGCAGCGTTGGCGTACCTGCCGGGTCGTTACCGGGGATGTAAAGATCCGGGTTATGCAAAACTAAAACATCCGCAGCAGTTAACGCACGGTTAAACACCATAAGGTCGCTTATTGCGCCATGGAAAAGCGGGTCACCAAATTGGTTTAACCCCAAATAGAAACGCCCCGGAGTAAGACCGGTAAATATTGAAGCAAGATTTTGCGTATAACGCATGTCTAGAATTTGCCCGTTGCGGTAAAGCGTAACAGCTCCGTTAGCCGCTACTACAGCAACAACATGCTGCCACTCACCCAAGGTTAATCTTTCATCAGATACATTATCTCTCCAGTCGGTACCGGACCAAAGGGCAAATGTACCCGGGGCACTACGTAATTGTGAAGCAGGATGAATAGATATCCAACTTTGTTGCCCCACAGCACCAAAGAAAACAGAACCAAAGTTACCGCTTGG
>Ga0131853_10014718_pt1 | contig 14327 bp, 14 predicted proteins | sample TergutLab28metaG_FD_92764 | JGI IMG/M metagenome (GOLD analysis project Ga0131853, IMG submission 92764) | Labiotermes labralis P1 segment gut microbial communities from Petit-Saut dam, French Guiana - Lab288 P1 (version 2) (version 2) | ecosystem: Host-associated > Arthropoda: Insects >... | reverse complement strand
CTACAAAATCGGGCGATTAGCGGCGAACGGGCGCGTTATGTGGTTGGTGTCGGGCTGCTTCCCAAGACCGACACAACCACTTCGCGCACGGAGCCGATCATCGCCCGATTTTGATGAGCGCGGCGTTGGAACATCCGCCCGCCCCCGCCCCACGGAATCAGAACAAGTAAAGACAACCCCTTATATTTTGTAGTGAGCTTATACGAATCCAAACCGTTTTCGACGGTGATTGCGATTATTTTTTCTTGGGCGGTACGGGGGGCGGTACTTTATTACGGTTGGAAAGGTTGGGGGACGGCTTGTCGCGGACGGGTGATTTTTCCTTACGGTTATCGGTGTTGCCAAAAGTACCCATGGCATCCAAATCTTTTGCTTTAATGGGCATCCGCTTCGGCGCGTTTTCGCGGGCTTTGTTCTGCATTTCGGAGGAACGGTCCACGTTTTTAACCTTGCTGCGGTCTTCGTCCTTAAAGATAAAACGGTTATTTTCATCCAAGGGATAAACATCCTGCTTACCTTGGGTATTCAAAACCCGCCCATGTATCAAACCGGTGAAGAACTTGCGGTATTCCTCGCGCAGCCCGTCCTTTCGGGCCATGATCGCGTCCTCATATTGCTTGCGTTTCTCCGGATCACCGTCGCACTTCGTATCCAGGAAACCCTTGAAATTATTCAAATATTCGTCCCTGGGTATCTTTTCGATTTTTTGGATGGCGCCCATGCAGTCGTCGAGGTTCAGGTTCATTTCGCCCTTGGCGTATTTGGAGAATATCGTGTTGTACAGGGTATTGTTCGGGTTGGGTTGGAACTCCGTGTTCATGTGCTGCGCGCCTTCCTTGAAAATATGGGAGAAGGCTTGCTCCTTGTCGATGCCGCGCACACGCCCTTTTTTATCGATTACGAAGTTTTCGCCCTTGGTGTCGAAGTTGCAAAGCAGCCAGTCCGTCGTATGCTCACGCAAGATATCGGGGGTCAGCTCTTCGATTTTTTCGATGGGATAGGACTCAGGGTTTTTTTGCCATTTGAACAAATCCACGGCATTGGGGTCAACCTCCACCATCTTTTGGAAGGAACCGAAGCCGTGGGCCCTTATACCCAGCGCCTTGGCCTCGATGGCCGTATCGGGGTCAACCAATTTTTGAATATTCGCCCCAATCTCCGTAAGGATAGCCCCCGAACGCTTGCTCATCCCCACGCAGTTTACGGCTTCCTTAAAGAGCCATTTTTCATTGTCTTCGCCGTAGATATACATGGGCTTCGTGCCGCCGAACCTCGCGCGTACGCCTTCGCCCGACAGCGTTTGGCCGCCGAGATCGACGTTTTCGGACAGCGTGTTGTCCTGCCTTCTGAAACGGGTAATAACGGAACGCAATACGCCGTATATGCCGTGGCGTACCTTTTTGGCGGCGTTGTCCCCGATGATGGATTTAATGCTTAAGGCCATGTTATTCCCCCCGATTCCGGTTTTCTGCTTCGGTTGCGGCTTCCTTCGGCGGTTTCCCGCTTTCGATGACGTCGATCAGGCCGTCCCCGTAGCGGTTGATAACGGCGACGGGGACGGTCATCCCCGCGGTTATCACGCTTTCGGACGGCGGCGCGTCGATGCATTGTATATACACCTTGTAATCGATCAATCCGCTTTCCATATCCAATTCGAAATTGCCGCAGGGAAGTCCGTGGTTTGCCCTCGTTACATATTCGCAGGCGGCCGTCATAGTCTCGGGCTGCGCTTCTACGGAAACGGAAGCGTATATCAGCAATCCGTCATCCTGCGGCACGAGGAACAAGCGGGTGCCGTTCAACCGACATTCCAGTTCGATATCCGCCTCAAAGCGTACGGACTCCTCATCGTATCGGTAATCCTCACCGAAGCCGTCCAGGCATTTCCTTACCGCTTCGGCGATTTCAAGCCTTTTTGCCATTTCATAACCTCCCGTTAATTAAGTGTCCGACGTTTATAAAACGCCGTAACCCGTATCATTAACCATTACGGATAACCGGGTAAAGTAGCTCAAAAAAACGTATCCCGTACGGAACGGCGTCAACGTTAAGTCCGCACCGTTTGGCGTTTTAACGAATCGATTAACACAAGTCGGAAAAACTTTGTCGATTTTAGCGGATATATTTTATGTTTCATTTTTGTTACATTTACACAAGAAGCCAAAGGCTTCACAAATCCGAAAGTGAGGAATGTACATGCAGGACGTAAGCGTGTTCGCAATGGCGGTCATCTTCGTGGCCCTTAATGGGCTGACCATGCTGGCATGGGCGGCGGCGCAGGGGTATAAGATGAAACCCACGGCGTTCGCCTTCCTTGTGGGTGCGGTGGGTAACCTGATGGCGGGTTCCGTCACGCCCGTTAGCGGGCAGAGCAGTATCCTTACCGTATCGCACCACATCAAGAACGTGAACGAACGCATGACGGCCCTATTGCTGGCTGTGGTCGTAATGGTACCGCTGGGTCTTACGGGCGGGGTTACGCGCATCGCGGACTGGGCCGGACCGGCTGTGGTCAACGGCATGATGGCGGGCGTGGGCCTGATGGTGGCGGGTATCGCCTTCGACATGATGAAGACGGAAAAACGCACGGGTTGGATATCGTTCCTTTCCGCGCTGGCGGCGTTCGTATTATTCCGCCAACTCTTCCCCGCGGGGCATACGCAAAGCGCGCATGTACTCGTATATGTAATCGCCGTGTCCATCACCGTATCGTCCCTTGATTTCGTGTTCTTGCAAAAACGCCGCGTCAGCATCGAGAAGATGGCGCGCGATTCCGGCTACACGGGCGACATGGAGCAAAACGAAAACCCGAAGTTTTGGACCAAGGAATACTGGTCGGAATTTAAACTCATGAAGCCTAAGTTCAGCGTAAACATGATCATGTTCGCCTTGGCGTTCATCTGCCTCAACATCGGCACCAACATCGCCTTCGGCAATATCACCGCGGGCATGGGCGGCCATACGCAGAACATGGACCACCTCACCGTCATCAACTCGCTGGCCGACGTACCCTCCGTTATCTTCGGCGGCGCGCCCGTGGGCGCGATCATTTCCGCCACGGCGGCCGCGCCTTGGCCCGTAGCGGCGGGCGTCGTCATGATGCTTTTATGCGCGTTGCTCCTCTTCCTGGGACTGATGACCCGCGCGATCAAGTACATCCCCGTCGCGTCCATCGCGGGTTTCCTGTTCATCATTGGCTTCTTCTCCACTTTCGTGCCCAACCTGCGCAACGCCATCGGCATCAGCGCCAACCCCGCCCTGCGCGTGGCGGAAGTCAGCGGCGCGTTGGAACGCGCCCCCGAAGCCATCGTGGCCATGGGCGTGACCGCCCTCACCAAAAACCCCTTCTTCGGCTTGGCAGCCGGTGTAGCGGTACGCTTTGTCGGGAGTTACTTCGGGCTGTAAGGGTTTAATATTCGGAATCAATATCGGAATACAAAAAGCAACTTGTGTCCTACCGGGGCAGAAGTTGCTTTTTGTATGTAATGTTGTAATTATATCATTATAACGATATAATAAAGGCAGAAGGGAGTTGGCGAAATGATTATCAAATCATCGACATCGTTACGAAACGAATATACCGAAATATCACGTATCGCCAAGGAAAGCGGCGAACCCATCTACCTCACCAAAAACGGCGAGGGGGATTTGGTCGTGATGGCGATCGCCGCTTTCGAAAAGAAAAAACGCTTGCTTGAACTAAAGGAAAAAATCCTGGAAGCGGAAGAGCAACGTTTAAGCGGCTTGCCTACCTACACCCATGAGGAAGTCGTTAAAAGGTTCGCCCATGTATAACATCGTTTATTTGCAAAAAGCCATCGATGACTTGGACGAACTGCACCGTTATATCGCACAGGATAATGAACAGGCTGCGAATAAAATGGTAAGTAAAATATTATCCGCGATAAACGGCCTTATCCTTTTCCCGTTTACCGGAAGCTGCGTCAACGACAGGATAACGGTTAAGGGCGATTATCGGATGTCGGTCGTAAAGCCCTACTTGGTTTTTTACAGGGTGATTGCCAAGGATATCGTCATTTACAGGGTCTTGCATGGCAGAAGGTACCACGACGCGTTGTTAGATTGATTCTATTTGGCTTAATCAAAAAAACGGGAGAGTGGAACGGGGTTTACCCCAATCCCGCTTCTCCCGTTTAAATACATAAAACTTACCCGATAATCTTAAGCGCCTGTTCCTCCAGCTTCCGTATTTCCAGCAGTACATCGCAATAGGGCTTTAACTTTCCCTTGTCGCCGAACATATCCATCGCGGAAAAATCCTGCGGGATGATTTCCCCGAGCTTGTCGCACAGCTTGGCTATTTCCCTGTATATCCCGGCCAAATCACCGCGTCCGTTGTCCTCGAAGAATTTAACGGTATAACGCCTGTCCATGTACATTTTGTAGGTGCACATCACGGACATGTACGGCTCGAAGCCGTCATCCCATTGATAGGTTTGCAAAGCGTTGGCGAAGGCGGCGTGGGCCGCAAGGCCGTTGTAATGGCTCGGGACGAGGGATTCCTCGGCGATCAGCTTCTTGATGATCTTCAAGGTTTCTCCGAAGACGGCTTCCTTAGATGGTTTTTCGGCCTTTTCGCCGATGATCAGCATACTGTTTTGCATATGCTCATGCCATCCGGTCTTGCGGAAATATCCGGTCTTGTCATGGGGTTCGTCGTGGTCGTCCTCCATGTCCATGAAGGGATTGTATCCCAACAAAACCTCCCCTTCGTTGTCATAGCCGGAAATCAGACATTCGTTCGCGCTTGGAATGACTCCGTCCAGGGTGATTACCGGCACGCCCCTGTCGATGCTGTCCATGATGAGCCGGCTGTCCGTTTTAAAATCGCTTTTGAACCGTCGCGTAACGCCGTACCCGAACATTTTGAAGGTATGCTCGAGGATGATGGGCACGCCGGAAGCCCGTTGGTTGCCGAAATCCCAGCCTTCCTTTGAAAATGAAGCGGAAAACGCCGCGCCGGAAACGGCGCAAACGTAGTCGTAGTCCGTGCTTTCCCCCAGCCCGTTTAGGGCCGAAACCACCGAGTTGACGTACTCGCTTTGCCTTTGGGTATCCGACCAGTCTACCCTTCGCAACCCCGGTATCAAGTTCCTTGTCATGCTGAACCCTCCATTTAAAATAAAATTGATGGATATGGGGGCGAATTTTATGGTTTTAGATTGGGAAGCCAACGAGGGGGCATACCCGAACAACCGCTTGAAGGCTTTAGAAAAGGCTTCCACCGTTTCGTATCCACATTCGAAGGCCGCGTCGGTGACGGAAGCCTTGCCGTCGGCAAGCCTTTCCGCCGATACCGACAGCCGCCTGAAGCGGATATATTCCCCAACGGAGTAACCGGTTACCGCGCTGAAAAATATTGAAAACGACGACGGCGCATAATTGATCGCCTTTCCCACGGCCTCAGCGTTTATCGGTTCAAACAGGTTGCCTTCGATAAAGTCAATAGCCTCTTGGATTTTCCCTACCCAAATCATAAGTTCACCTCCCGAGTTCAGAATAACCAATCACGCGGGAGCCCGCATGTCATTTTTAACGAAGAAATGTCTTTTCCACCAGTTCATCCACCGTAACCAAATGATACCCTTCAACGGAGGTCCGCAATTTATACCCAAAGAATTCCGGCCAATAGGGGTCAATGCCCTTTTCACCCAACATGATGCCCAAAATCGACCCCACCGTCGCGCCGTTGCAATCGGTATCAAAAGCGGCCTGTACCGAAAGGCAGATGGACTTGCCGAAGTCCTTTTCGCCGTACAGCAAAGCCATGACGACGATCATGGCGTTCGGGTTGGTATGGCACCAGCCCATGCCGGTATGTTCGTCGTAGGCTTCGTGGATTTTTTCGATGGCTTCATCCTCGGTGAGGCCCTTTTTATGCCAATCAAGCACCATGTCGATATCGCGGCGCAAGCGGCAATTCTTGGGGATTTCACATAACGCCGATTCGATGACCTCCCGCACGTCGTTACAAACCGCCGCGATTGCGATCATGGCGGCAATCAGTATTTCGCCGTAGATACCGTTCTTTACGTGGGAAATGGAAGCGTCGCGCCAAGCCATTTCGGCGGCTCTCTGCGGGTTGCCCATATTGATATAGCCGAAAAAGTCGCCGCGAATTTGCGCGCCGATCCATTCGCGGTAGGGATTCTTGTACGTAGCGGTTTGCGGCGCGGTAAGGCCCGTCGCCGCGTTGCGGTACGCAACCCGTTCCGCCGTGCAGGTGGAAAGGAAGGGAAGCCAATACATCCACGCCTCAAGCACATCGTCGGGGGTAAAATCGCGGCCGTACCGTTCGATCAGCCTCATGGCGAAAACGGTATAGTTCGTGTCATCGTCCACGGGGGCGGCACCTTGCACCAACTTTTCGGTATATCCGCCGATGTATCGGGTCATGGGGAAGTTCCCCGCTTCCTTTAGCATGGGCCAGAGTTTATCCCGACGCCAACCCTCCACAGGCTTGCCCAACAGGCAGCCCGAAATACGCCCGATCCACGCGCCTTTAATCTTGTCTTTTAAACTTTCATCAAGGGTGGGGGAGGTATGTGTGGGGGCGTTATATGTTTTTATTCTTGGGGGAGTTTCCTTAATAATTTCTTCATAACAGGACGGTTCGGTAAAGGTAAAATCCGCTCGCATGGGCGCGGCGGCCAATAACCGGCACGCTTGCTCCGCCATTTCCTCATTCCCGTTGGCGGCGATTTCCGCGCACAAATTCTTAAGGTGTTCGACATCACACCCTTCCATTTGGCTTTGCTCCCATTCCAAGAGCATTTCCGGCGCGAGTTTGATCCAGGGTTGTGTAGTTAACATAATAGACTCCTTTTTAAATTTTTAACCGTAATGTATCTGCTCGGGTATAACAAAAGAACTTGCAAACAATATGTCCGCAAGTTCCCTTGATAAGCATTATTCTTACTTCCCCGAAATCGTAACCCCGTCCAAGCACACCCACGGCAGTACGGCGTACCCGTCCGTGTTCGTTTCCTTGGAAATCCCCGCGATGTTGTTGAGCGCGTCCACGAGGTTAAAGCTGACCATCGTTTCCACCAGCGCGTCGGATACTTGGCCGTTTTCGATGAGGAAGCTGTTCTTTGCCACGCCGGAAACGTCGCCCGAGGGGCCGGGGCTGGCACCGGAGAAACGGTTGATGAGGATGCCTTTATCCACGCCCTTGATCAAGTCGGCCAAGGACGCGTCGCCGGGTGCGATTTCCACGTTCCACCACGACGCGTTGCCCGCGCGGGGCTTGCCCGTTTTATTGGCGGCGTAGAGGGACAGGGCGAAGGATTTGAGTACGCCATCCTTAATAAGGTCGGTATTTACGCTTTCGAAGCCGTCGGGGGTGAAGCGTTCGCCGCCTACGATGGCGGGGTGTAGCGGCGACGAGCGCATCGTCAGCTTGGGGCTGACGACCATTGTGTTAAGCGCGTCCTTCCAGCGGCTCGTCCCTTGTATCATGGAAAAATCGTTGAGGAAGCAATCGATGAGCGTGTACCACAGCATATCCGCGCAGGCGGGCGTGACGATGACTTTGCCCACATGCTTGCCTTCGAACATACGCGGGTTGAGGGAGCGCACGGATTCGTCCAGCAGGGTGCGCTGCATCCCCAAGTCGATAAGCGGCGTGTCCAAATGGGTTAAACCGGAATAGTAATAATTGAAGGAAGATGTTTTTTCGTCTTCGTTGGCTTGGAAAGTAGAACCGGCGGTGTAATGCTCCGTTTGCGTGTTAAAAATGACGCCGTTGGAATTCACGTAGGTTTTATTTTCAGAGTTGAATTCCGCCGTCATGCCTTCAATCATGATTTTCGGGAATTCGTCCTTCACTTGCTCAAGGTATTCCTTCGAGCGGGAGAAGAGCTTATCCGCGTCGAACCCGCCGACGCGTGCGTCGAAGTCCTTGTTGGCGGCCAGCGGGGCGATGTCTTCGGCCTCGTCGGGTTCGCCCTGCGCGGCGAGCGCTACGCAATCGGCCACGGCTTTGTCCACGGATTCCCTGTCCAATTTATTGATCGTGGTCGTGCCTTTCCTGCCGCCCTTCAATACCTTTAACGAAAGGGAATCGTTGAACAACGTGCGCAGCAGGGTAAACTTATTGGCTTCCACGTTAAATTCGTCCTTGCGCCCTTGCGCGGCTTGGCAGGAGGCTTTGTCCGCCCCGGCTTTCAGCATCGCGTCCAAGGCGTATGCGGCGATATCCTTCATAACTACCTACCTCCCAAATTAACGTCGCAGCGGAGCGCGGGGCCGCAGCAGCTTACGGTCATGGCTTGCTTCTTACCGCAGAAGCCGGCCAAGTCCCACGCCATGTCGTCGCTTACTTTATCCACGGTTTTAAGCAAATCGAACGCCACGCCGGACATGGTCGTTTCGCGGATGGCTTTGCCCAATTTACCGTTCTTAATTTCATAGCTCAAATCGACGGAGAACATGAACTCGCCCGTCGCGTCGGCTTGGCCGTTGCCGGTTTTGACCAGGAAATACCCGTCGTCGATGCCTGCGATCATGTCTTCCAGTTTATCCTTGCCCGGCAGGATGACCGTATTGCGCATACGGATCAACGGTTCGTCGGAGAAGGTGAAAGCGCGGGCGTTCCCTTGGGGTTTGACCCCGAAATGGCGCGCGCTGTCACGGTTGTGCATGAAGCTCTTTAATACGCCTTTTTCGATGAGGTTTACGTCCTCGGCGGGTACGCCTTCGTCGTCCACATATACAGGCAGGGGTACGGGTTCGCCGAATGCCGTATGCGCGAAGTCGATCATATCGATAAGTTCGCTCGCCACGGGTTTGTTAAGATTATGCGCCGCGACCGAACCGCCCAGCACCAAGTCCGCCTCCACGGTATGGCCGATGGCTTCGTGCGCCAGCATCCCCGCCAAATCGGGGTGGAGGATGCATTTTTGCAAGCCCGCGTTTGCGAATACGCCTTCACGCTTGTCCATAAGCTGCTCGTACAGCTTGTTGACTTCGGGCAGCCACGCCGCCGGGTCGGTGAAGAGTTGGTCGAACCGTCCGAACCCGCCGAGGGGTTTCAACAGTTCCACTTGGTCGCCGTCGGGGGTTTCCGCGGTCATCATTACGTAAACCATCGCGCGGGGCTGGAACCAATGCGAATCCGCGCCGTCCGCTGCTACCAGCAGCTTTTCAATGTCCAAACAATGGGCCACCACGGTACGGCTGGTGAGGTTTTTACATTCCCGTACGATAAGCGCGTCCAACGCCTTGGTGAAGTCGATAAGCAAGGCTTGGTTGACCGGATCGTGCGGCGTCGTTTTGAGCCCTACCCTTTGCCCCGCTATGTTGGGCAGGGGAGCAAGACCCTTGTTCACGTTCTTTTGCATAAATACAGCGTTATCCGTTGCGGCGGTCAGTACGTTCCCCACGCTTTCGGCATTATATGCCGCGGCGGACGCGAAGCCGAACGTGCCGCCCTTGTACACCCGCGCGCTCACGCCGCCCGTAGCGTTTTGGTCGTTGGCCGTCATGTTGCCCGACAGCAGTGTGACCCGCTGGGTAGCGTTGACCTGCGCGCGCAGCTCGGTGTAATCCTTGAAAGCGGCTTTGCGGGCGGTAAGTAAATCTTGAAGCATAAGATGATTTCCTCCTTTTTGGGGATAATCCCCAACAATCAGTATACAGGTAGAAAATGGATGTGTATAGGGAAATCGCGATTTATAAACAAAATGTATGTAAAAAGCCCGATAAAAAGGGCTAATTTTTATCGGGCCGGAATATTTATGGCTTCGCTTCTTTATTTTAATCGTTTCCATTCCATGATGAATTGTTCTATGCTCTGCTGGCGGTTATCGCGTTCATGGCTGACCGCTTTTAGGGCAACATCGTATATCCGGGAATATCATTTATACAAGCCCATGTTTCCATGCCTTCACGCTCCTTCGCGATTTATTATATCACCATTAAAAATTTTCGGCATTACCCCTTGATTCTTCCCTTAAGGAAACTTGTATAATCGAAAAAAACGACGAGGAGGAAACAAAATGAACGACCTGACGAAAATCAAGGATGTATCAAGCAAGTACGCCGTAACCGCTCGGACGTTGCGTTATTACGAGGACATCGGTTTGTTGAGCAGCCTGCGCACGGAGGATTACGCGCACAGGATGTATGACGAACGGGCGATTACGCGCTTGAAGCAAATCCTCATCCTGCGCAAGTTGAACATAACCGTGAAGGATATCAAGCGTATCTTCGCGGCGGCGGATTCCGATGTGGTGCTGGAGGTGTTGGGCAAAAAAGCGGAGGATATCGACGAGGAAATAGCGCTGCTGTATGAATTAAAAACGATCGTGCTGGAATTTATCGAGCAAATTAAAAAATCGGATTTCCATAATGAAGAGGAAATAAAAATGTTGTATGACAAAGCGAAGGAAATCGAAACGCAATTAACGGCGCAAACGCAAACCGAAACCGGCGAAGCAAACGATGTGCTCAACGATACGAACGACGCATCTAACGAAGCAAACGATGCGCCCAACGACGCAAACGATGCATCCAACGCATCTAACGCGGAACGTTTATTGGAAGTAACGGAAAAGTTGGAAGACAAGCGTATTACATTGCCCATACCCGTCAACGCTTACAAGCAAAGTGTGGGCGCGACGCGCTTCATTGGTAAAAAGTACGCGAGCGGCGGCGAGGCGTGGGAAGCATGGACGGACGAGGACGGCAACCGGATCAAGAGCGGGTTAGGCGTTGATTTGAACAAAACCGAAGGCTTGCGCGACGACGGCGACGCGTTGATCGGCCTGATGTCACACCGCAACGGCTTCGAATATTGGCTGGGGTACTTTACGCCGTTCGGTACGCCCGTGCCGGAAGGGTACGAGTACGAGGACTTCCCGAAGATGGACATCGGTGTGTGCTGGCTGTACGGCTACGGGGATGAACTCTTCGCCATTGAGGACATGGCGTTCGATAAATTGAAGGACGAAGGATATGCCGTGGACGACTATTGGTGGTTTGAGCGTTATCATCCCGTGCGCAACCAATCGGATAAAAAAGGGTTCGGCATCATAGATATTTGCTTTTTCATTAAATAAGCGGTTCATTGGTTCGTTATCCCTGTTTACCGTCCGTTATTCCTGTCAATACTATACCAACCTCCCATGATTGCATCGGGATGTTTGTATCAATCATCGATATGGAAATTTACAGGCGGTATACAATGACGGATAAATTCATCATAACCCCCAACGGCCCGTTAAAAGGCGACGTACACATCAGCGGCGCGAAGAACGCGGTGCTGCCCGTATTGGCGGCGACGCTGCTTACCGGGCAAGATTGCGTCGTGCAGAACGTACCCGATTTAAGCGACGTGGAAGCCATGTGCGGCTTGCTCGAATCCCTCGGCGCGGGTACGTGTTGGGACAGGGAAGCGGGCAACCTGACGGTATACGCGGGTAATTTTACGAAGCACGAAGCGGCCTACGAATGGGTGGGTAAGCTGCGGGCTTCTTTTTTAATCATCGGGCCCATGTTAGCGCGTTTGGGGCGGGCGAAGGTGCCGCTGCCGGGCGGGTGCGCCATCGGCTCGCGTCCGGTGGACTTGCATTTGAAGGGGCTTGTGGCGCTTGGCGCGGACATCGAACACGCCCACGGTTTTATTTCCGCTAAAGCGGAAAAACTGACGGGCGCGCGGATTTATTTGGACTTCCCCAGCGTAGGCGCGACGGAAAGTATTATGATGGCGGTGGCGTTGGCGGAGGGGCAGACGATCCTTGAAAACTGCGCCGTAGAGCCTGAAATCGTGGACCTCGCCAACTTTTTGAATGCCGCGGGCGCGGACATTCGCGGCGCGGGTACGGATACGGTGAAGATAAATGGGACAAAGGGGATGCGCGGCATCACCCACGCCGTCATTCCCGACCGCATCGAGGCGGGTACGTTTATGGTGGCGGCGGCCTTGACGCGGGGCGACATACGCCTCACGAACGTGATGGCCGACCACTTGAAGCCCGTAACGGCGAAGTTAAAAGAAGTGAACGTAAGCGTACAGGAAACGGACGGCGGATTGCGGATTTTTTGCGAAAATCCGCTTGAAGTCATCGCCGCGGATATCAAAACCATGCCGTACCCGGGCTTCCCTACCGACATGCAGGCGTTGTTTATGTCCTTGATGGCGACGGCTGCGGGTACGAGCATCATTACCGAAACGGTATTCGAAAACCGTTTCATGCAAGTGGGCGAACTCAAACGCATGGGCGCGGAAATAAAAATCGAAAGCCGCAGCGCGGTCGTGGAGGGTGTGCAACGGCTCGCGGGTACGCAGGTGTGCGCGTCGGATTTGCGCGCGGGCGCGGCGCTTATGCTGGCGGCACTCACCGCAAACGGCAAAACCGAATTAAGCGGGGTCAACCACATCGACAGGGGTTATTGCCGTTTGGATACGCGGTTAAACAAGCTGGGTGCGCAGGTGCAACGGATTTCGTAAAATAATTTAGCAAATTATGGAATAATTCACACGACCTCGGGTAATACTCCTCTTACAATAAACTACTACAAGAGGTGAGTGAATGAAACACAAGACAGAGGACAGTATCTTTAGGAAGAAGGGGTTCTTCGTCGCCTTATATTCGTCGTTGGGCGCGGTAGCGGTGTTGGCTTTAGTGATCACGTTCTCTTCGCTTAACGGCGACAACGACCCGTACGGCGCGGATGTGGCCCCCGTAGGCGCGGACGACGTGCTTCCGTACCTCGAACAGGCGCGGGCCCGTGCCGATGAAGAAGCCTGGTTTAGGCCGCGTCCCACGCCCACACCTCCGCCCATGCCTTCCCCGGTGCCTTCACCCGTACCTTCACCGCAGCCTACGCTGCCCCCGCCGCGAAACCAACCCGCTTCCGATGATAGTTTGCCCGTGCCCGACATTGAGCCGACCGGGTCACCGCCCCCGCCCGAAGCGTATGAACCGGAGCCCGAGCCTGTACCCATTGCCGTAGTACCCGCCACATTCACCCCCTTTGCGGAAAACGATAAAATGGTTTGGCCCGTACTCGGTGAAATCCTGATGGACTTTGACGCGTACGCGGTGGTATACGACCCGACGCTCGACCGCTTCGCCATCAATGAGGACATCCGCATCGCCGCGCAGGAGGGTACGCCCGTACGAGCCGGAGCGGACGGACGGGTGCTCGCGGTCGGCAACAACGTGCATTACGGCAACTACGTGACGGTTGACCACGGCAACGGATGGGTGGCGCGGTACGGCCAGCTCATGGATGCCGTGATGGTAAACGAAGGGGAGATCGTCCGTACGGGGCAGGTGATCGGCGGCGTCGGCCAGCCTTCCTACTTCGGCACGATGCTGGGGACGCACTTCAACTTCCGCGTAACGCGCGACGGCGGGGTGGTGAACCCCAACGGGGTGTTGGCGGAACGGTAGAAAAACAAACCCTTATAATGGAAACCTGTGCCATGCATAGGTTTCCTTTTTTGTGTAAAACTAGCAATATCACATTACAGGAAAGGGGCAAGAAAACCATGACGGGAATCAAGCAATCCGAACTCAACTGGATCCGCGAATCGGTAAGCGGGCATCAAATGATGTCTTGCAAATTGGCCGGCTACGCTGACCAAGTAAACGATCCGCAAATCAAGCAAATGTTTTCGAAGGCGTCCACCGACGCGAAAAGTGCCGCGCAAAAACTAATCCAAATGCTGTAGGAAAAGGAGAATCCACCATGAACGAAAAAGACATCGTACTGGACGTATTATCGGGCGTGAAGTCCAGCATAACCGGTTATGCCACCTTTATCTCGGAGACCGCCAACCCCCAATTGCGCCAAACCTTCCAGCAAATGCGCGACGGCGACGAGAAGTTCCAATATGACCTTTACAAGATCGCCGCGCAAAAGGGGTACTATGTATGCTCCCCCGATGCCAACCAATCGGACCTTAGTAACATCCGCGCCTCCCTTACCGCGGGGGGTACAGCGGGGATGAACGCGCACTAATGCCCCATATCCGACACGAGGAGCCCGCGAACGCGGGTTTCTTGTTTATGGGGATTATATATATAGCAACCTCCCCGCGGGGTGCGATATGGCACGCGCGTTAGCACGAAAAACGCGATTTCCGGCTCCGTGCGGCAAGTGGTTGTGTCCGTCATAAATGCCGGACACCAACCACGTAAGCCGCCCGTTCGCCGGAAATCACGTTTTTCGTGAGACGCGCTTAGCCATATCGCACCCCGCGGGGATGGCATATGTAAAACGAAATAATAAAAAAAGAAGTAACTGCTTTTTGGTTTCTTATTTATAGGGAATACCCCCCCCCCCCGGCGGGT
>Ga0131853_10014716_pt1 | contig 14328 bp, 7 predicted proteins | sample TergutLab28metaG_FD_92764 | JGI IMG/M metagenome (GOLD analysis project Ga0131853, IMG submission 92764) | Labiotermes labralis P1 segment gut microbial communities from Petit-Saut dam, French Guiana - Lab288 P1 (version 2) (version 2) | ecosystem: Host-associated > Arthropoda: Insects >... | reverse complement strand
CCCAATCCAGTCCATATACCCACATCCCACCTCCTGGAGATCCATCCTAATATTATCCACCCATCTACGCCTAGGTCTCCCCAGTGGTATCTTTCCCTCCGGTTTCCCCACCAAGACCCTATAAACCCCCTCTCCTCATCCATACGCGCCACATGCCCAGCCCATCTCATTCTTCTCGATTTTATCACCCGCACAATATTGGGTGAGGAATACAAATCATTTAGCTCCTCCTTATGCAGTCTCCTCCAATCCCCCGTTACCTCGTCCCTCCTTGGTTCAAATATTCTCCTCAACACCATGTTGGATAATACTGAACACCATTACAAAATTCTACATTAATTCTGTTGCAGAATACTTTGTCAGTTAGCTCCCAACATTCTAACAACGGTTTACAGGCAGCTGTCAGCGACTGCTTAAGGCCTCAGCGACAGGGGAAAGATTTTCCGCGCCACCATATAGAGACAGATCACAGCGCCGACAGCTCCTTGTATGTAATACCACAGCAGATAAAGAAACTGATGCGCGAGGTTAAACACTCATCACTGCCAAGTGGTGAAGGACGGATACTTTCAATTCCAGCTCCGACGTTCACACAGGAATAGCAAGGTCCACCCGGAACAAATTTCTTTTACAACAGACTGAACTTTTTACTTGAATTCCTCAGGGCAGAGAATTCCAGTATTATTCACGTATGTGTGCCAATTCCGAATAGTTTTCCCACTTTGAACGAAGAAACACAACGAATCAAACCAAGTCGCAGGAATCCAGTTCTCTTGCTTTTAGAACCGCTAATAAAACAAAAGCCCCGGATTCTCATCACAAACTTTCAGTCTACATAAAGCATGTTTTTTTTTAAAAGGAGTCGCGGTGAGTCGTTTACTTTTTGAAAGTCTATCCACGCCCCAAACAAACTCCTTAGACGGGTCATCGAGATCCGATCAGATGCCTGAAAAGCTTTGATGACTGGCTTGGCTTTGTGTTTTTTTTTTTTTTGCGTTATATTACAAGCCTAACCTATGCCCGCCTGTCGCTGTTCCTCACTGACTATTGCCAGCGTCCAAACACATTTTCCACAGTCCGATGTCCCTTGTCAAAGAAAAATGGGGTTTAAAGAGAAGAAACAAACGGAATGATGGGAAGCGGAACACGGGGGATGGGTGCAAGGACGCAGGGTAGCCTGGTGTTGGGATGACAGAATGAAAAAAGTTTTGATACGAAAGGTAAATAAACTACAAGAGTTTATTGAGGTCCTCGAAATTCATGAAAATGTTGTGCCTTTCGAAGACGGTTTCTTGCACAAACCGAAACCAGGTTCAGATCTCTCGGAGTCAATTCCTTAGACAAACGTCAATCTCCTCTTTTTCGTCGCTGTTCATTTTACCAGAACAGAAGACCAGCAGGCAAGGAAAGCCTCCCATGAAAACTCAGAAGACACATGCTTTAGTTCACCCATCTTACCAGTGTTGCAGCCTAAGGAGACTGAGAAACAAAGCAGAACAGCAACTAAGTTGCTATTATACAGGCACACAAAACCCGGTAAACACCACCGAAGAGTCCGACTCTACATCGACATTCACTGCTACACGAATATTTCTAAAGATTAACTTAACACGTGTCATTTAGTTGTGAAGACTGACCCCTTCCAGCTCTCGTCTTGCATATGCACTCTAACAAAAAAAAAAAGGGGGGGGTTAGTTAAATTCACAGAACTACAATTTTGTCAGTTCTATTATTTGGGTGTGAAACTTGGTCTCTCGTATTAATGAAAGAACGTTAACATTATGGTGTTAGTGAATAGGGGCTGGGATAAATATTTGAGTACAAGAAGGAGGAATTAAGGGGGGACCGAAGAAATTTGTATAATAAGGAACTTCACAATTCGTATTACTCAACGGATATTATTTGGGTGATCGAATCGAGGATGGTGAGATGGGCAGGGTATGAGGCACGTATGTGGGATAAGATAAAACCATACAAGGTTTTTGGTGAAGAAACGTGAAAGAAAGAGACCACTGGCAAGGTATAGGCGTGGAAGAAAAAATTACATTATAATGGGTCTTAAAGAGCGTGGATGGGAGGACGCAGGCTAGATAAATTTGGATCATGATTGGAGAAAGTGGCGCGCAGTTGTGAACAGTGTAACGGATCCTCGGGCTCCAGAAAACACCTGGCATTTTTCTGCCTACGAATTGTATACTACGTTTTTGAAAAGGACTCTGAAGCATGAAGTTTAGGTACCTTCATTTGTACAGTGGCAAAAGCCTGGTTCAACTTAACTGTTACATGAAAATTACGTTCTGGAAATTGCTTCGTGTGTGTTTTGGTTTCTGGCAACCTTAAGCCTTAAAACCCCACAAAATTATCATTGTAACTGCTGTGTGGCAAAGATTAAAAGAGTGCCGCTGTATATAAAATGAAGAAGTGTGCATACCGCGGGTGCGTAGCTATCGAAATGTAATTGAGGCAACACTGCTCCCTATCTCAAATGGGCATTTAAAAACGTCACAGCCACTTTTTACGGATCTCCATCACGAAACAAAATGAGAAACAGAAGCACCTCCTTGTCTCCTTCTCTGTCGCAGGTAACAAGATACAACAAAAGTCGGAGTGGTCTATCTCGTAAGTCAATTAACGCCGAACGATGCCTAAGTACGAGAAGGGACGTCGCAAAATACCTTTAAGACTGATAGAAGTAAGGCTTACAGCAAACTAACAAGTTGCCTACTTCACATCAAATCTGAACCACCAGGCAATCGTATCCTTGCGGTGCCACTGTATCGTTTAATTGTAAATTGTATTTACCGTGAGCGGCGAGATATCTTCAGAAATGTACGTAAGCCTTCAAGTACAGTCTGGTTACAAACATATTCAGTAAAAAAGCTAAACTTCACCCTACAACAGGGAATGAAGACCCAGAGTGCGAGAACAGAGGTATGGTTCTACTTTTTCTTTAACCTGGGCGCTAGATGGACTGGGTGGTCAGTATCATGCTCTGGCCACTTTACGTCCGAGAAAGAGACCCGGTATCCGTTGTACGGAAGACTGGCTGGGTCCCGGGGCCGGTCTGGACGGGTGTGGAAAATCTCGCCCCAACCGAGACTTGATCCCCGGACCGTCTAGCCAGTAGCGAGTCGCTATACCGCCTGAACTGCTTAGGTTTCAGATTTCAGATTGTACCACTTTCCTTATCAAGTGCGATGTTTCCAGCAGAGCCCCCCCCCCTTTTTTTTTTTTGCACAGCGTCTGTTTCACCGGTATTATTTTCAGATACTTTTCTTGCTCTTTAGTAACAATTCCTGTGGATCCAGGGACTACTGGTACAATAAAGTATTTCATGTTCCACACTCGATGAATTCCTACACTCACATTATTATTATTATTATTATTATTATTGATGTTGTACCTGCGCTTAAGCACCAAGTAACGATGTATGAAGGAGTGGCAGTATAACTCCTTGTATTCCTAGCCTCCCCAACGCGTAACCCCCTTCCCGAACCAATTAGGCAGTACGAGGTTGAGTGGGAACCAGGAACTCGGTAACATGCAATGAAAGTAAATAGGCTCGGTCTTCCAGAGAGTTAATAAAACATGTGTGATAATACATTAATTAATTAATTAACTCAATATGTAAATAAGAACAACTCATCTTCAGGAAAACAATTTGACAGTTTTACCGTGATTCGAAAAACAGCAGCCGCGGAAACCGGCCATCCTACAGGTAGCAGTCTTGCGAGGTATCGCTGAACGTTACGTACGATGGTGCATGCCTATCGTTCGTGTTTATGTCCTAAAAGCTGCCCACTGTTTCAATTCCCTTGAATCGAAAAAGTTTTGGAAACTATACCCGTTCCCTGCTTCAGCTGACACCGTACAGAAAAGAATCGTACTTCGTTGTGCCACTCGACACAGCCGGCGTCAAAACCAGCGCAAAACCCGGTCACGTTGCGGCTTTCTCTATTCCATCCGGGCGAATGACGGGAGAATTCCTTGACAGAAGACGTGAACGCTTTCTCCCACACCCTCTTCTTAAATATCGGTGTGTAAATACCACATATATTTATATTTGTACGATGTGTTGACATTCGTAGTACAGCGTGTTGTATTACGGTAACATCAAGTCTTTTTGAAAACAAAGGAACATCCACTTGCAAAATCACATTGAAACACCTGCGATACGGAGGACACGTGTTTATTTTAAGACACCAGTCCAGCAAAACTACGTCCGTACTCTGTTCTCATTTACTGTACGATAAAACAGTGTTTAACGATGCTGACACATACACAGGCTTTCTAATCTGAATGTTCTGGGAGGGACCTATGACGTCGACTTTGCTTTGAACAATTAAATCCATGCGGCGAGGCTAGCGAGAAATCCATGCAACAATTACACTACTTAATCACTCTCGCAGCGTACAATTTTCATTATTATTGGTACTGACTACGTTCAATTTGTCACACAATTTTCAATACTTTCTAACGCCCTCCGAAGAAAATTTCACGTAACTAGGTCCTACGCTCCGTAATCGCTAATACAAAACGGTAAATATATTCCATACTGGCCTGTACAAGTCCTTGGTGTTCCAGAAAGCTGAGGCTCCCAAAATTTTTAGACGATCGGCACGTAAGATGGCAAGGTTGTCAGCCCTACGCACCGGCCACCTTTACTCCCCAGGAGACATTATTGGTACTGATCCTCGTTAGAGGCTGAGTCGATCGCAGCGCCACAGTGAGGCCGGAAGGACCCCAGCGACCCAATCGGGAATCGAAACCGCGACCTTCCGGCTTGTAGCGCAGTTCCTCAACCAACTGCGCCACCGCCTACTCCCTTTATTATTAATATACTGAAATATAATTCTCTACAGCTCTGTGACAAAGGCTCAGTCATCACACGAATATTATGTTGGACACTGTCCATTGTCCGAGACATATCTAATTCACACCGCGTTCGGAAAGTCGGCTACACACTCGTCTTCAGGTCACTAACTGTCATTATACTACAACCCGAAACATCGTGTAGACCTGTATCACATACATTTCAGACAACTGACAACGCACCATCACAATCTTCGTACAATACAGAAATATAAACATATATTTCGCGTAGCCGTCATGTTCTTGTTTTACATATTTCCCTCTTTCCCATTGTGGTTCCAGTACACAAACATCCGCTGGCTAGGGAGAGTTTGTGGGAAGATTTACGGCGGTCATTTCAATAAGTCACGCCAACACCCACTTCCCCACTCCCCCAAGCCCGTCCAGCATGTTGAATGATGAGGTAGGCGTGTGAAATTGACACTTGCTGAAAATGTTACCTTTTAACCACCCACACCAATTCACTCCATTTTACCCTTACAACATAAGTAGGACGTTAAGAACTGATATTAGAGCACACAATGTGCCAAGTTGAAAAACAAAGATATTTTATTAGGCACACCTTCCTTGCAATAGATTTTATTTTATATAGAAATTAAAGCACGCTACGGTTAAATGCAGGCAACATAAATCTAAACCTGTGTATACAGGAAAATGTCAAGGTTCAGAGAACAGACGGAGTACTGAAGAGTGCTTTCTTCGGGGGTCTAACACTAACGTTTCGAAGGAAAGTATGCTGATGTCTTCGGTTTATACTTCATTAAACTGAATATCAGGGCACACGTTCTTTCGAAATAGTAGTAGCTATTTATCGTCTAAGCTACATTGCGCCACATATCTGGGGGAATCAATCTTCATGTCATAAATAAATGAACGGAAGGAGTGAGAATTCAACACGTACACTCACCAGGAACAGTGTCATGTATGCACGCAGGTAGCCCGACAATAACACTTGCAACATTTTGATTTCACAAAGGATTCCTTATAAGCATGATTATAACCAGTCTACGTGGTGTTTACGAGGCGTGCTGCATTTTTATTAAGTAAGAAATAGCCAGATATTACGCCGAACACAAAACTCATAAGGTCGAGAAGGGCGGAGCAAGTAGCACGGATGGGCAGCATTTAAAAAAGCTTGCAGAAGTTTATTCGGATAATTTTGAAGGCAGGTGAACACTTGCAGTACCTAGACGTGGTATGAATATACTATTAAAAAGGAAGTAGAAGAGATACATTTTTTGCCTGTTGATTGGACCGAACTGGCTGAGATAGGTTCCAGCTACAGCTCATGTGAACAGGTTTCAAATTACTGACAATGTCAGCAACAACGAGCTTCTCAAGAACGATCCTGCTGCATTTGAACCTAGAGAGGTGTTTAAGTAACACGAAGTAGCTGCTACTTAAAATATATCATTAAAATGCGGTCCAAAATAATACGAACTTCCTACATCAATAAAACTACTACAAAACACCGCACTGTATAATTTAAGGATATACTATCTGCAAGCTGTCACCGCAAGCTCGGCTCCTGCTGGGAATCTTCGGCGAGCATGTCGTGACAATTTACGCAAACCATTCTATTCTTAAATTAAATCCACCGTGTATACCACAGTCTGAATCAAACTGGCTAACTCCATACATTCTTTCCAAACTCCTACCCACGCACACACACACGCCTTACAGAGAATGTTACCCAGGCAATGACATGATAGCGACACTGCAGCTGTGCATAAGGATACAAAACATGAAGGTAAGCAGCTAAGACATGTGTTTATGTTCAAACGAGTACGAAAAAACGCAAATTAGAATAGCGTACATATTTCAGCGACAGCATGAGCATATAAAACTTCCCACTGACCACGAAGCCTCTTTGATCCATTAATTTACAGCACCTTAGAAGGAGACAGCTCCAGACTACGTAGGCCTATCATTAGTTCCATCGCACAGAAAATTAAATCGTATTTTAATGTGTGGCATCGTATTTTAGAGACTGTAGGAACAAATGCGTGTATAAATATCATTACAACCATTTAGTACGAGTATTTGTAATGGTAATGATATACTGAAGCAGCCTACTGACAGAATGACAAACTGAAATTTAACTATCCTAACATTATGTACACCGTGCATTACGTTCATATTAACTGTCTTCGTCTAACCAACCTTCAATGCGCCTATTGTAGTACATAACACGTTACATTACATTCTCCTACGCGTTTCGGCGCATGTCTGTGCCATATTCAGGGAGTCTCATATTTAACCGCTCGATTTTCGGCGCAACAGCTGACTGTAAACACTTGTCCAAACGTGTTCGTTAAGTGTGGTCTTCCCATGAACGCACTATTCCACGTTTCACGAAGGTCACTGGTGATGAATAATAGTTAAAGCTCTTACTTACGTAACACTTGATTTTGATGTGGCCATTTCTCACTTGCTGAACAAGGTACTGTATTGATCTTCTCTTTGGCACTTTTTTTAGATCAGAAAGCCGTTCATTTTATTTACTTTGAGAGTTAATATGTCGCCGTCAGTAAGTCACAAAATGCAGTAAGCTGTCAAACTGCCAGATGGTTCATTCACGACGAGTGTGATGATTTTGAAGAAAGCGTTCGATCCCTGATCGAAAATATATCCTGGCTTTTTTGAGTGAGGGCTGAATACCTTCGGTAAGCAGAGCCAGCGAGTCGTCAGAGGTTCGAGCCGAGAATCTCCTGAATACAAATCTTGTGCATTACCGCCACAGAAACCCGCTCAGTTCAACAGGTGCATTAGGTTGCCCCAGTCCGTTCCATAGCCTTAATTTGGTCCTGACAGTCTATTATACAGGCTACTAAGAACCCATTCATCAACAGGAATAAAACGCTGTCTTTACTTGCGGGTTTTAGACTATGCAGAAACGTGTCATTACGGCAGCACATAGGATAAGCAACACGATCGGAATGCGGGCGACATCGACTCATTTCCACCCTCACAACTCCGGAGAGCCAATGTAAAAAACTGAGAGAGCAGCACTGACTTCACCTCATAAACGAGCGCGACCATTACAAGGGTTCTGCTCCCGACAGAACCTGAACAGTAGCAATATTCTGAAACAGTAAGACTGTCATACTGAGTTTCAGGTTAAAAAAATAAACAACGAGGTATTCTGTGTGTTGTTGTTGTTGTTGTTGTTGTTGTTGTTGTTGTTGTCGTCGTCGTCGTCAAATAATGAGTGATCTACAACAATTCTGTAACGTTAAACTTATGTCACCGGCAACAATGCAAATATACTATCAGTTCTTAAAACAAATTATATTACAAATAATTTGAAGTCTATTCACACGTTACACATAGGCTAAACACCGCACTGCAACAAAAGAATACTCTTTAATATTTTTTATTATCCAGATCAACAAATGCACAACATATACATTAATTACATTTTACATATCGTCAGTACTCCTACATGCTTCAATGCGTCTGTATCATCTTCAGGGAGTCTTAACCTTGCGCTTGCTAAAGTTACAAAATTATTAAAATTACAACTCAATAAAATTAATGGATTAAAATGTTCACGTGATCGTTGTTGAAGGATAACATACAATCTGTAAAACGTTAATAATTATAACACGTGGAAGTTGTGCGTTTGGTGACCGTATATACAATCTGGACAGTCTTATGTTGGTGTTTCCTGTACACTGGGCGGCCACCAAACAAACAACTTCCACATGTTATAATTATTAAGGTTTTGGAGAATGTATTTTACCATTCAATAGCTATCAAATGAACATTTTAATCTACTAATTTTACTGAGTTATAATTTTAACAATTTTGTACCTCTAGCAAAGTACAAGGTTAAGACTCCCTGAAGATGATGCAGATGCACTGGAACATGTAGGAGTGCTTACGGTATATAAAATATTGTTGATATATAAATAAATAAATATATATATATATACTGTGCATTTGTTGGTCTGGATAATAAACTGTACAAGATGCACGGTATATACGTTAAAATAAAAGAATGCTCGTTTGCCCATGGCATTCCTTAGACTTACAATTTGGCTAAACAGATCGTAATGTCATACAAATCGTTGCGTCGTTTCTTTGTTACAAGTGTAACCGTAACACATTTCACGGGATCAGGCGCAATCCATCAACTGTGAAACAGTATTAAATATTATAAGCGTGTGCCCATACTCTTGTCTTAGTTATCTGGCATACATAGCGCGTCTTTCTTACGGAACATTTATACTGTCATGTGTGAACCGTCTGGCGGTACCATATTTTTCCACTTTGTCTCAAAACGGGCACGATTTTCGGGAAAAGAAGTATTGAACATAGATGTGTGTTTTGACATTCACTGGCTAGTATTTACCGGCAGAACACGTTTTTATGTGAGGACTCAGTCGGTCGTCTCTCCCATCACATACATGCAGACAACGTATTATGTCCGCCATGGAAATACATTTAGTTATAGTGCAGTATCAACATGCTGAATTTTTTGTGCCAGTTACTTTCACGTAGGTAAACAACAAATCGCCCAGAATTAAATTTTAATGCCAAAGTAATTGTGTAATTGCAATGGGGATATTTATTAACGAACAAGAAGCCTGCTTCATGGTGTTAAGATACATTTCCCGCAAAGCAGTTCTATTCCACCGTTTGCTCCTATTTTGGAGGTTCCGTAAGGTATCCCTCATACAGCATACTTGGCATTAACAGCATAGTGTGATATGATACACGAGGCGTAACTTCCGGTAGTGCCACACGTCAAAGTTTTCTTCTTTTTTTGCCGCAATTAGCCGTAATGTAGTACCTAACAAGGCCCCTTCTGTAACAAGACAAGAATAGGATCAGTCACAGTTTACTCTGCTGGACTATCTACTCGTATCTAAACAGTAATGTTTATGGAGAGGATAGCAGGGAAGGTCCTACATCAAGAAATTCCCTGCACTCTATGGAACCCGAAGGTTGAATTAACAAAAGCCTGCAATTGGTCCTAATCCTAGGACAGATGAATCCAATCCACACCCACGCATCACATACAATTAAAATACATTCTAATATGATGCTCCCATCTACGCCAAGGTCTCCCGGGTGTTCAAATTTTTTCAGATTTTATTCCGCTCATCCGATCATCTTTGATTTGATCATCCTAACAGTATCTGGTACGGAGCAACACCAATGAATCGAGGTGAATGTCATGAACACTAGATGTTTATGTCAGGATGTGACGTAGCCGGTGAACACGTGTCACTTGAAGTCGTCTCGAAGACAGTGGTCGTAAAACGGAAAGAAGGTGTACAGGTCTAGGTCATAGTGGCAAACAGTACTTTCTGTCCAACAGTGTCTTACGTGCAATTGCGACGTCAGTTCTTAGCTCCAACTAACCTGCACCGTAAGACGCAAGGGCGTGAGACTCGTCATTCATTTCCAGTTACGAACGGGTGGAGTTTTATCTCCACTCTCCTTTTAAATACCGAGCGGACAACTGTACCGTTACTTTACGTATGGCCTGTCCAATGTTAAGAAAAGACAGCTGGGCTTATGACGAAGACGTTGCAACGTACAGCATGATGATACTGACCAACCAGGCACAGCAGAGGTGGCAAATGACCGCACGGCAAATCGGCAATCATGTTCTGAACCACGCCTCTCTAATCTTATCAATAACCTAATGCTCTGTCGCTAAGGTATGGAAATATATGCACTTGTCTGTATTATTTGTATACAGGTGGGTAAAAAAGTATCGGTCCTCGAAGGCCCCCTCCCGTTTTACCGAGCCGCAAATGGGAGACGTTTCAGTAAAGTGGCCTTTGAAATGCAATGGATCAAACAAAAAACGCACACGGCGTCGGCCTTCTATAAAGAGTTCCATCTAAGCACATTCCCGTATTCTACGGACTGCTAATTCTCATCAACGGTCGGACATGAGAAAACATTACGTGTTCTATATCCTCTAAACGCATCCAAAAATATTCTACTTCCCTACTTTTGGTGAACTTCTAAAATATTTTCAAAAAGTAAAGAACTTGAAGAATTTGAAAGTATTAAAAGGTGAAATCGTTAAGAAGGTAAAGGTAAATCAGTTCCATTACAGGTCCGAGGTGCCCAGAGGATTCCAGGAAGTTAAGGTTCCCAGCTTACGTGATAATGGCCCAGGATGGTGGTAAGGTTGTCAGTCTTACGCACCGGCCGCTTTTACCCCCAGGAAATAATCCTGGTACTCATTTCTGTTAGAGACTGAGTCGAACCCAGGGCCATAGTGCGATCGAAGGATTATGCCAATGAAAAATTCCAATGACACTATCTGGAATCGAACCAGCGACATTCCGATTTGTAGCACAGCACCTTAACCACTGTGTTACTGCGGTCCCCCGGTCGTTAAGAAGGGTTTTTTCACAAAGGTAAAGGTGTTGTGGACTGCCAGCGGGAAGAAAGAGTTCACATACCTCAAGAGGTCATAAAATATGCTGCTTGTTCTAGGATAGTGACATGGACAAGGGGAGACTTCAAAGTGGAAGGAGAAGCGTTGTCATCCCTTGGAAAGCTGCCTTTAAAGCATTTTGTCAGTGAGGCACAAGAAACAGCAGCCACATACCTGGACTGCGTTCTTGGTGTCCAGTACAATCACTTCTCCGAGTATGGTAACAATTAAATAGGGGGTCTCAGGGAAAAGGTCAGTCGCAGCGTTATTTATACATGTCTGTGCCGCTTATTTGCAAATGAAAATTCCTTACTAAGTGAGCGGACATCTGGAAACAGAGCAGGCCCGAATAACTGTTTGAAATTCTGATACCGCACTTAAATTCCGGCCACCCAGCTGTATGTGTCACGGACAGACACGACAAGCTTCGTCGTGTTTCGTTGTTGCTTAAGTCTACTTCCTCGTCTTCTCGTCCGTTATACACTTCCTTCCATCCGACGCTTAATAACATGTTCGAGAACGCAGTTCATACGCAAGATGTGACCTATCCAGCTTGCCTTCCTACCTTTTACTATATGGTGGACGTTGATTTCCTCCTTGACTCTATGTAATATTCATTTTCACCGCTCCGTCCAATTTATCTTCTCCATCCTCCTCCGGTGACACATTTGAAAAATTTAAAGGTATAGTGATCTATTACAATGAACTACATTCAGAGTACTATGTCTATGCAATATAAATAAATTCCAGTAACAGTTCTAATTCAAATTGTTGTGACAAAACAGAACAACCTAACGCACGTAAATAACCCGCCACTTACAGAGTCTCCTAACGGCGGAAGCGAAATAGCCTGCAGATTCCTAAAAGCAAAATGTTACTCTTTACTTACCAATTTGTCACATAAGACAAAAAATTTCAACAATTTTCGAGCAAGGCTAATAATCAACTTCACAGTACGCCTACAGATTCTGCTTTCAAACAACCAGCTGCACACTCAGTCACAAAAATTTACTCCACAAAATCAAAAAGAGTTACATTACTTTCTGCCAAACCAGTGCAAATCACACAAAAGTCTAAAGAAAGTAAAAAAAAAAAAATATCGCAATGACCGTGACGACAATAAAGTTAATTACTGAGTTCACAGAATCCCACCAATCGACCCTGTTGGACCCTTCAGCACAATCCCCACCATCACACATCATTTCTCCAAGAACTATATCGATGGTCTATTAGCCTCCCATGAATCTCTCCCTAATTCTCCATACTTTTTCTTCATTCATTTTCTCAGACCAGCTGTCTTACGCGTTCCTTCCTTTTCTCGGTTTCCCACAGATTTTATTATCCTGCCCATCTCCACTGCCTTACGTTCTACATATTCTCACGGTGCGGGCACGAGGTGGAACAGTTGGCGGAGGCACTACGCTACAAGCCGAAAGATTCCGGTTTCGATTCCCGGTGGTGTCACTGAAATTTCTCATCGATATAGTCCCTCCAGTCGCACTACGCCATGGGGCCCTGCGTAGTTTTGACAATATTGCCACCTTCATGTGCCGATTGTCTCTAAATCTTTGACCTCCAGGAACCTTCAGGGTGCGTACATGGATTTCTTTACCCTTTTTTCATTTTCATGGTGGATACAAATTGTCACCCGTACCTGTTAAGAGACGTCAAAAACATTTAAGTCACTAAGCTCCGTCTCCGAAGAAGATCACATAAATACATCCACTATTTCTAAGTATCTAAGCCCTATACGTATTCCGTGCGTAGTCACTATAAATCGGTGATGTAATGATATTCCTTATTAAGTAACAGTTTCATCCCCTTCTTGAACCCAATACTCTCTTCGACACTTGGTACTCCTTAACCTAGGTTCCTACGCTACAGATGTGACGATTGCTATGTTGCCCTTTTTTACCTGTCGTGCGATCCTCGAAACAGGCATTGTTGACACAGTTCGGTTCAGATACTAACTAGTTCATTTGGGGCACCAGGCGTTTCAAGCACGGTATTTGTTCATAGCCGCCTGTGTCTTTTTCTCATTTGTTGCGGAAGGAAAGGATATTAAACGCAAATAACAATTACGGTTGTGTCTGTTTTAACCGAGTCAGACCAAATGGCAAGCCTGTGAATGTCGACGGCATAGGATGGCATTCGAACTTTGACCCCTACAATGCAGCAGTTCCCAAAATTCTCATTCACACAAGCGCCAGGACTCCTTGGGTTCAGACAAACATCCTTCCAAGTGAGAAACAAATAGGCACACCCCTCTTCATATTCCAAGAGACAGAGGTTTATGCCCCGATTGGAAGGGGTGCCAGTTGGCCTCAACCACTTTTAATGTGGTGGTGCCAGATATTTAAAGATCTCGGCAAGAATCGAGGTTTACTGTTACAGTTAACAGGCTCATGTATAAATACAGTAAATAACTATGTGTGCTACTGCATACTACAGTTGGGCTGAGGGTGTCGGGGATGGGGGAAGATATTGCGACCTGAGAGGGAGGAAGTAACAGGAAGCTGGATGAAACAGCCAAGTGATAGCTGGAAGAATGAAAGTACATACCGTATGTGGCTTTGGTGTGGAAATATGAAGGACAGAGACTACTTTGAAGATCTAGTGTTATATGGGACGATAATAATAATCACTTACTTACTCCATGGTGCAGAGTCCTTCTTGAGCAGCTAAGTGGTTTGCAGCTAGTCAAGAAATTCGCCGCATTTCACGGAACCCGAAGGTTCATTACCGCACTCACAAGCGTCCGCCCCCTGTCTCTATCCTGGGCCAGCCCAGTTCAGTCCATATACCCACATCCCACCTCCTGGATATCCATCTTAATATTATCCACCCATCTACGCCTAGGTCTCCTCAGTGGTCTCTTTCCCTCCGGTTTCCCCACCAAGACACTATAAATCCCCTCTCCTCATCCATACGCGCCACATGCCCACCCCATCTCATTCTTCTCGATTTTATCACCCGCACAATATTGGGTGAGGAGTACAAATCATTTAGCTCCTCGTTATGCAATCTCCTTCATTCCCCCGTTACCT
>Ga0131853_10014715_pt1 | contig 14328 bp, 7 predicted proteins | sample TergutLab28metaG_FD_92764 | JGI IMG/M metagenome (GOLD analysis project Ga0131853, IMG submission 92764) | Labiotermes labralis P1 segment gut microbial communities from Petit-Saut dam, French Guiana - Lab288 P1 (version 2) (version 2) | ecosystem: Host-associated > Arthropoda: Insects >... | reverse complement strand
GTATACAGTAATGAAGACCAAACTAATCCATACAGTTGTTTTAACAGTTCTTCGTCCACAAACAGGTTTTGATATTGACACAGTTTTGTGCCCAGAGTTTACAATAAAAATTACGATTGAACATGGTCGCAGGTCTTATACTATACTCAGAATATGAAGCCATTTTTTTCCTACCCAGCTTCAACGAGGCTTTGTGATTAACAGGTAGTGTGTTTTATGTGAGGTATTATTTACGTGGACTTAAATGCTTCAGACGGTTAAAGGGGTTAATTCGTTTGTCTCCAGTTATAGTTTATGTGCATAAATATGACACATACATAAGGAATTCGGAATTGGCGGATTCGGTGTGGTTATCAGTCTGCGTTGTCCTCAGAATTACCTCTACAGTGAGAAATCTTACGAACAGTACCTAAATTTCAGCAGACCCAACAGACCCGCAGTACTTGAAGTCCGAAATTTCTTCTTCGTTAATGACGCGACAGCCCGCATCGGGCTGTGGCCTATACAGTAGTTTACACCCAGATGTTCCTATCCTCTGCTAACCTCCTCCAGACGCTTATATTAGCAGCAACAAAGAGTCCATACTGATGTCATCCCTTCTCAACCGTGGTCTTCCCACAGGTCTACTCCTATGAAATTTTCCATTCATTACTTTTTTCCGGTACTCCAGTCTTATCCATTCGTGCTATATGACCGGCCAATTGTAATATATTTCACTGTATCAGGTTCATCTGACAATTCGTACAGCTCATCATACCGCCGACCTTTAGCTACATAATATTTGAAACTTCAGTTCCTATTTCATAGTGTCGGATTTATGTAAGATAACCCACCGTCCCTATTACAAAAGTTAACTAGACGAGAATCACCTGACATCCTAGCTATCGAGAATAGAGCCACTTGGCACATTGGTACTTCGCACTTACTTCTTGAGTATCTATTATTGGAGTTTTGCCTCAGTATCTTCACTTCAGAATTTTTCTTTCCTCTCATCTTCTGACCATCTCAATCTGTGATTTCCCAATTTTCTTTTTACCTAAAGGCTTTCAAACGTTTTCTTTGACGAAGTCTAATCACATGCCCCAGCCACTTCACTCCAGCCTTTTCCTCTTAATATCCTCGATCAGATACGGAATTGCGTATAATGTTTATAATAACTGGCCAATTCTGTTTCATCAAACACCATGCACAGTTATTGGTCTATACCAATGTTATTCAACCGCCGGGCCGCGAGAGATTCTCCTGGAATTGATAACTAATTTAAATGTAATTTTTTATTTGTCAACATGCCACACCGCACACACAATTATACTAATACTCTTTATGATTATGCCATAATTAATTATTAATACTAATATTAGTTTAATGCATGAACTTAAAAAAAAATTGGAAAGGTACTGACGAGTAACTCTGGGACCGGACCCTCGTCTTATGGGGGGGGGGGGAAGAAAGATAAAAAAAAAAAAGAATTTACCGGGCCGCGGTCTCAACAAAGGTTGAGAAACACTGGTCTGTACAGTTCACCCAAAATTTTCCTCTCCTGTGTTCTTCACTGGTATTTCAATTTATTTTCTAAATTCCCGTCTAAACTGGTGTCGTCATCTTTGTTTGCAGAGACACAACATGTATGCCATCCGCTACTGGGCATGTGAGGCGCTGTGCCTGGTGAATATTATCGCTCAACTCTACTTCATGGACCACTTCTTTGATGGTGAGTTCTTCAGCTATGGGCTGAGAGTCATGACATTCTCAGAGCAGGCACAGGAGGATCGTGTTGACCCCATGGTGTATGTGTTCCCACGTGTTACTAAGTGCACATTCCACAAGTATGGACCTTCTGGTACGATTCAGAAGCATGATTCGTTGTGTATTCTCCCTCTCAACATTGTAAATGAGAAGACATACATATTTCTGTGGTTTTGGTTCATCATTTTGGCAACCCTGCTGTCACTGTTGTTGGTTTATCGAGTAGTCATAATCGCGGTACCAGCTGTGAGACCATACCTGCTGAACGCACGTAACAGGATGGTTCCTCGAGAAATAGCTGCAGCAGTATCACGTAAGACGGACATTGGAGATTGGTGGATCTTGTATATGCTGGGTCAAAACATGGATCCCATCATATATAGAGAAGTGGTGGCAGAGCTGGCCAAGAAGATAGAAACGGCTGCCAGTAATAGCCCATGAGATCCAATGGATATTGAAGGGAAGTGAGAAGTGTTGTTGCCGGACATTGATATAGATTTGATCCATATTATTTTAGCACATTACTGTGTGCTGGTACCAATTGCTCATCTATCTCATTTAGTACTATTTATGTTAACAATGAAGGAAAATCTCAGTTTTGAAAGGAAGGTAACCAGTTGATTTATATGTGATATACAAAGATGGAGTACCATGATTTTATAGTTACTATAAGTGTTACTTTATGATTAGTGGTTCTAAAATACCATATATCACACCAAAACAGCTGTACACTGTCACTTGTGCATAGGTGATTCTCATTCTTTGGAATAAATGTGTAAACTTGCCACACAGTATTCAGAGATAACACTCAGCCTATGTATCTTTTATATGAGTATGTTTGAACAGCATAAGAATGTACGAGTATTGCCAGTAAGTAACAGGAACACTGTTGCTGATGTCTTCCTGTTGGGAGTAATCTCACTGAAGAAGAGTATGTTCTTTGACAGGCAGGTGTGAGAATGATTATGGATAGTGTATGCATACTGAAACAGTTGCTATGTTCCTTAAATTGTATGTAAGTGTAGTAATATGGTCATATCATCCAAGGCAGAACAAGAACACCTGTAAAAGACTAGCCGTGAGAAATACTCTGCCTCCCTGAGCCAGTTACATGTTAAGATTTGTCATCATATTTGACACGTTGAATTTATTTTCCTAATTAGCTGATACCCATTTCACTTGGAAACCTATAATATTGCAGTCACATATGTTACAGATTATACTGATGACAGATGCGGCCAATTGTCCAAGTACACATTTGGTTTAAAAATTAACATATTTTTGTTCAGTTGGGCCGGGGCTATTAAGGGCCGTATATTCATGGGTTTCGATGTAACCCTTTGAGCTTTCAGTGTTCGGAATTTAATCTTTGATGTTTCTTTTCCTTGAATAGAATTTATTGTGGCTGATAAGTATGAAACACACACAACTTTCAACAAACGGTAATACTTTTGAAGAGAGTTTGTAGAATGTTAACTTTTTTTTTAAAGGAAAGGTATTTTTAACTATTCATAATTAGTCGTAACATTTGAAGTCATACGGCAGTGATATATTTGATCAAAACAACAGCGTCAGTTATGTCTGGTAAACAACAGTTACACAATATGACCTTAGGTTTCGGCCCATAACATGGGTCATCACATGAAGAAATGATTTTTATCAACAACTATTACACTGTCAAGTATTTAAAACCGCTGTTACATTTAAAACATAGAGAGATTTGATTAGCACAACGGTAAACTGTTAGCCTAATGTTAAAACGTACCTACTAATAAAAATGTACAATTATGTTCTGAGTAATATTATATGCTGCCTTATGCTCTTGTAATATAGGTATGTTGTATGATGTATTGAAACCAAGCCGATGACGCCTATATATAGGCGTCATCGGCCCCATCATGTGTGCACCAGTACTAATCCATTCGCATACATAATTTTCCTGTTGAATTCAGTACGATTGAATCAGCACCACCATTGCTGCCTGCACGTTAGATCTCACGTAGAAGTGTACTGTACATTTTTAGATAGTGTATTTCATCAAATTCGTTGGCATAACAGAAAGCCCCACCAAATATTCACTTTCATCGAAAACAAACGCTTCCTTCCCACTGCCTTAACTGTAATCTGTTTTTTTTGTATTAGTTTATTTCCTGCTATGCAGTCAAAGTTACCAAGGAGTCTTTTTTCTGGGGTAAAAGCGGTCGGGGCGTGAAGCCGGTCACTCTACCCCAAGTATTGAGGTTAAGAATAAGTGGAGCTATGCAGCGAAGGCTCTTATATACCTTGATGGCGTGCAGGGGGCAACTTTACCTTTTCACAGTACACGAAGTTAGAATCTTAGTTTCTCATTATTATATCAGTATACATTCTAACGTACGGTTCGACTTTTTAAAGGTCAGCGGTTATTCTATGTACCACCAGGTTTAACAATCAAACGTTCTACGTTCTACTCACAGAGTTTGCTTATGTGTTTTGTACGGATCTCAAAGCACACTCCGACTTTTCTCCTATACAACATTAACTTTTTTTTATAACTGAGATGCAGAGTGTTTACTGAACGGTACGAACTGGATATTGAAATGAAACGGATTACGTTTTGTCCTTAAAGGATTAAACGTACTAACCACTTGCTTGTCATGACGCGGTAACGTACCATTCACGCGCTGCTCCGCGACATTTCATTGGACATTGCTTTGTTCTTAGAGCAAATCAAAAGCTCATTTCATCTATCACACTGCTGCCTTCTGATTGTGCTAATTTGTGTTACATGCCAGACGTGCACCTGTTTCTTCAGCCTCAGATCGTACCATGCAAATAATCCACACAGCCCCTCTTGGCATTTTCTATAACCACAGACGTCTGGTACACATGACGTTGTATTCCAGAGAAGGGTCATTTCCCATAGGACAGTCAGAATCTCCGAGCGGTGTGAGGTGGTGGAGGTGACGTGTGGGTAAGAAATTCGCGCAATTTACTTGGAGTAGCCAAGTCAATGAAGATGGCATTGTAGAATGGGTGTATTGCTGGATGTAGGATACAAGAGGCAGACGGGCCGCGGTGGTGGTATGGAAATCCGTCGAGACCAGCGTTCTACCGGGCCGGCTGAGGTTGTGTCGTACAAAGAATTCCCGCGACGCAGCCAAAACGTTTTGTTAAACAGGACATTCAGAATACGTCGTAACCCCTCGTTGCTAGGCGATATACAGGTCCTCGAATTTACAGAACTTAATAGCCAACCCCCAAACTCAGTAATCCGTGTAATGTCAACAGCCCTATGATTGACCGCTGTACCCTGGCATTTTCACCCTCACGAGGTCTTGAGTAATCATTACACTCTCTCTGGTTGTTTACAGTAGCGTATCGTTCCAAAGTTGGCATGTAAAAACATGTAACTAACGTCAGCGTCTATAAATATGAGTGTGGTTAAACTGCACTTAATTCGAATGTCGTATGCACTTGAAATACCTGATCGTAGGTGACAGGTCGCTTGTACACATATATAACAATGGCAAGGCCTTGACTATACGTGTGAGACTTCGTTGCACAGTTTGCGGACATATGCAGTACTCGCTTGGTAAGTTGCTGCCCTTGCTAAATATCATCATCATAATCATCATTGGTATGTTACAGTATATCTGTTGACTTTATGGGTTTGAGAGTCAAAAAAAATAAACTCTTTATGTTTTATACTTTTGTTGCCTAAAAAAAATAGAATGATGACATCTCTTAACAGTGGGGAGCTTCCATACTGTGTGTTCAACGTGAGGTAGAACTGAAACAAGCAAATGTCTGCATTACATTCTGTTTCTAGTGCGTATATTATGTATTGAACATTTTATGTATAATTTATGTTAAATACAAGTGGATAAATAAGTTTAAGTTTTTGTCCTCTTGTGTGATGAGCATGCCGTTTATATAATGTTGATATATATTTTGTAAGCAATTTGTAAGTCATGTGATAAAAAAATAATAATAACAAATAAGTTGTTATTTTTACCAGCATTTCGAACAGTTGTCTTCCTCGTGGAATACATACATTCCATGTAGTGTGTAATTCTTTGCATTGGAACTGCGCATTATTTTGAATACAGTTTTGAATAGAATTTCGATAAACGTGTATTTTAATTTACTGGACCTATTTCCTTTTTAAGTCATGTAGCTCCGTTGGTAGGGTGACTGCATTGGACGTCCAGAGATGTGGAGCTCAGTTCCCAATGATGATCGCTTTTCTCAACCACACCGTTCTGGGCCAGCTCTGGGGCCCCATTTCCTCCTGTCCAGTGGACACCAGCGGCTCTCTCCCCAGGGGTAAAGAGGCTCACCGTTCACGTCCATGTACAGGTGAAGGTTAATGTCTGGAGATGTATCTCCACTCTTTCACACATGTTCATGTAATTGTCCTGAACACAGCACAAGAACCCTGTTTCATACCTTCCTTTCTTTCCTAACTGGGTATTCTAAAAGTGGAATTTGGAGTCCTGTATTGACAGGCCCATATTTTGTGTATGTGAATTTAAATAAAATGCGCACATAGGCTGTAGTAGACAGCTCATAGCAAAATTACGTGACGTAAGCAATAGGATCTCACACTGGCTGATGCAAGTGACCTCACTTCACTGTGTCTTCTGTTACCACTTGATAATCATTCAGCTGGGAAAGAAGTCACTTGCCTGTCTGTGTACTTACGGTTTGTCTGTGTTCACCAAATCTTGCCCACTGAATTCAAATCTCCCTAGTCCCTTTTTCTGTGATTCATTTTAAATGTCATCGCCTCATCTGTATTTAGTTCTCCCAGATGTAACTGTCCTGAATGGTGCAGTAACATTTCCTGATTTATGTTCAGGGGTATGGAATTTGATCTGCCTAATTACCTATAACCTTCCCCGGAGTTCCTCATAGTTCCACCTGGCATTCCCCACGTAAATGCCAGGTGGTAGGCCTACCTTCTCATAGGCTATGACATTTTTTTGACAGCCTCCTTCCAAATCCTTACCTCCACATCCACCTGTTTGTCACTGTGCGGTTACAACACCGCAGTTCAATAACCCAATAGGCTAATCAACCAAACTCCCACGATGCATTCCCGCGAGATACTGTATATTAGCCAAAATTTGGAAGCATTCCTTTTTCCACCCATGCGTCCCCCAGTTTGTTCTTGTTTTATCACAACCGTGTGCATTATATGATCAGCAACAACTACAAGAGTTGATTGGCCACTGACTTGATGGCGGGGATCAGCTATAGGGTAAAAAGGTAAAGCAGTCCCGTTACAGGCCCAGAGGGTTCCAGGAAGTTAAGGTTCCCAGATTTCGTGACAACGGCACAGGATGGTGGTAGGTTGTGAGCCTTACGCACCGGCCGCCTTTACCCCCAGGAAATACTCCTGGTACTCATTTCTTTTAGAGGCCATAATGCGATCGGAAGGACACTAGATGGGATCGAACCAGCGACTTTCCGATTTGTAGCACAGCACCTTAACCACTGTGCTACCGCGGTCCCCCAGCTATAGGGAGAGACAGGTATTTTCCTCTGGTACCATGTTCGGACTAGCCGTGGGGCTCTGACAGTCAAATATACAACAGGCAGCAGCGCCTCTGTAATACACGGAAAATTCCTATATCTTGAAGTGTAAATCACCGATGAAAATATACGCTGTAACATCCGCAATTAATTTTTCATATTTGTAATAACATACGCCAGGAATGTGTTTACAGGTTGGATACAGGGAAGTTCATCACGGAATTCCCCAAGGTAAGCCGGTCAGTCCATTGTCAATTTGCCGACTACAGTGGATGTACATTACAGTCAGTAAGTCCCACCACTTTCCGTTGAGTAAGCAACAAAGCGACTTTTAACTAAGCACTGAATTTGCGAGATTGGAGATACTTTCTGGTTTGAAATTCATTCCTACGACCAGGACGCAGAAACGGTTGTATTCTTGTTCACCCCGTTCCTTCACGTATTTTCACTTGCTACTCGCCTTCCTACCATTCTCGCGTAACAGCTCCTTCTGCCATCCGAGTTTGTCTTATAATTTTACATGGCATTTGTCAAGTACACAAAGTAGTGTAAAAACAGTTCCTTTCTGTCTGTACTGTACTTCCTCGCCTACGTCTCTTGGTAAATGAAAGCAATAGAACTAACTTTTCTTGTTCTGGAGTCCAAAAGACGTGTTTACTAAACTTTCAGTTGTTCACAGAATGCTTCGTGATTCGTGTCGATACATAAGGACTTTATTCCGGACTCGAGTCCTATTCGTGTATGTCCTGTTAACACGGATCCGATTCGTAACCGTTAAATGAGCTACGGTGACTTCAAATTTAATAATATACTGCACACAGCTTAACTTGCTTCAGTACTGTGTAAAGTTCAAGAATGTCTTAGATGTTCACACCCGGTTAGTGGCATCCATCAGCACAAAATTTCTCACACCTAACACCTTTTGCTGTTAATCGGCCGTACGTTGGTATGGGCATTGGCGCTACTGGCGGAGACAGTTGCAGGTCCACCGCGAATATAAGTTCTACACGAGTGGAGAAAACGTGATAACTGTGTGGAATATGTCGGACTTTTATTTCGCTTAGGATAGCTCGAGGATCGCAGCGACTTTGGCTGCAGTAACGCCATGTTACTCCTCACAGCAGACAAGGATGGTGTGATTCCGTAATAAAAATCTTCAAAACGCCTAAGGCCATGTCTTAACGACCACCACCCATGTTAGGAGAACATTCCCTTGAAATAGCCGCTAGCGTAAAAAGGAAAAAAATATATTTTTTTAAATCACGATCTTGCCTATATTTCATTACCCCACTAAGAAATAAGAATGGCCTACATCCAAAATTATGGTACTATATGAAGCGCATCTTATGGTGTCTTCAAACCGTTTAGTGGTTAGCTCTGAGTTAGCAGAGTCAGCAGGCTACGGGTTGGGCTACCAGAAAATCGGTACGGTATTCGATTCCCGGCAGTTAAAGAGATTTCTCTCTTCGAAGGGTCCAGAACGATTTCGGGGTCTCTACTGTTTTATCCAATAGGCACCAGGGACTCCTTCCCCATGTCAAGCTGACTGCTCACCTTCATGTAAATCCGAGGTTAAGACCGTAAAACCGTCTCCACTCCCACAAACGTCTCAGTTCAACAGCCTATTTTACTTGTTACATTTGTATAATAAAAACCAACTTGATGCACTATTTATCCTCAGTTTATTTAGTCAGTCAACCTCTACATGTTTCGGGCAAATTTGTAGCCCATCATCAGGAGGTATACTATATACGTGGTACGTGTTGTGCTTTTCAGTTGATTATCTGTTGGCCAACAATGAAATGAAAAGCACAACATGTACCAATTGCTGTATATACCAGTATATAGTATACCTCCTGATGATGGACTACAAATTTGACCGAAACATGTAGAGGTTGAGTGACGAAATAAACTGAGGATAAATAAATGGTGCATCAGGTTGGTTTAAAATACACCGATGTATCGAGATTCACGGTCAACAGAACATAAAATTTATATTTTACCTTTACTAATGATCGATATTTTGCATCCTGTGCAGCTGATAAATTGTCTTTAAATAGACCGAGGAACAACAACAAACTACCCAACTTTGCTATCGCGCACAAAGCGAACGATAACCCAGACTAGCCTTATGATCGACAGTCCGTGCACAGACGGGCGCTATCCGTGGTTGAAGTCACAGGATTCTGAACATCGAACTGAGAACAGGCCTTTCAAGGGCCAGCGTACTAATTTATGGTTTACATAGTAGTGGTATACTTTAAGAAGCAACACAGGCAGTGTACGTACAATGTAGGAACAGCGCGGTGGGTTCGGAATATTGCATCATGGACTCTTCTCAAACGCAATAATATACGCAGCCAACTAGATGCAACAATAACAAATTTTTATTGATAATTACAATCAGTTCAACATGTTTCGGGCGAAATTATCCCCCGAGACGTGTTGAGCTGATTGTAATTATCAATAAAAATTTGTTATTGTTGCATCTAGTTGGCTGGTTATATTATTGTATCAGTGATGCACGGTCACACAAACATCTCTCAAATGGATGCACGTGCAAATCAATTGGGGTCAAACATGTCACTCGCAATTGTAGACATGTTATATACAGAATGTTGTTGCTATTATTAAGGTATGTTATTATGCTTCTTTTATTGTCGATTTTGGCTACGCTAGAGTTCTTCGTCATACGTAAAGTCAGCGCTTCAGGCAGTCGGAATATTTTGTAACTGCTGAATTGCAGACTGTTTTCGCAAACAATCTGCAGGTGCACTCAAAATACACGTGCACAACAAACTTCACATTACTAAATATAAGCAAGAACTTTTAAAAATTGGGAGTGCGAGCCTTTTATTTTCCCCTTTATGCGTCACTTAAATCGTAACGTTGGGGGTGGGGGGATAGAACTCGATGACGTAAGATCACAAAGACTGCTCTCTCGATTATCACGCCACACAAGAACTGCAATGTGCTGCGCATGGGGCCATGTTTTAACTACTGTCAGCCACGAAGCAATAAACACAGAATATTACAAACTGCGCTTTCGTTTTTTTGCCCAGATCACCCGGATTACAATTCGCATCCATGTGGCGTCGTCGTATGTGCAGATCGTGAACCGTGTTCCGTGTAGCTTATCTCGTAAACGGCCTGATACCTTCATAAAGGTACGCAGGTGTTCATGTACAGTTTCACCCAAATTTGAATTCTGTCGACAGATTTTAGTAAAATTCCCGCGCGAAAATCCGTCACGTTGGAGCCAAGGCGTTACACACCGACGGACAGGCGGACGTGACGAAGTTAATGTTCGCTTTTGACAGTTGTTGTGTGAACGCGCCTGAAACGCTTGCTAGTTGGCCTCTTGTCTAGCAGGCTGCCTCCATCCACAGGATTTAAGAGTGGCAGATAGGTACCAATTACCAATTACTACTATTACTACTACTAAGGTAAAGGTAAATCAGTCCCATTACAGGCCCGAGGTGCCCAGAGGGTTCCAGAAAGTTAAGGTTCCCAGCAGTGGCGTACCGAGGGGGGGGGGGTTCAACCCCCGCCCCCGTAATTCCGAAGGCCCTCCAAAATCGTGCCAAACTCAACCCGATTGTGAAAAGTGTTAAAAATTGCTGAATTTAGTACGCCAACACCCGAAGATGTTTGGAAAAAGGCAGTAAAATTCTAAAACTACCTAAGTTCGCAATTGTTTTGAATTAGCAATGACAAATAAATTGGTTGTCATCATAAATAGTCTTAAAGTACCAAAAATTAAGAAACTTTTACTATGTGAAATGAAATTTCTTGTACCAAGTTACAGCTGCCTCCAGAACCCTTGACTAGGGGGTAGGGGACTACCGCCCCCAGATCCCCATTCTCTCTGTCCTCAACTGAATTTGTTGAACCTCACCCCCGAACAAAATTCCTGGATACGCCACTGGTTCCCAGATTATGTGACAATGGTCCAGGATGGTGGCAAGGCTTTTTACCCCCAGGAAATACTCCTTGTACTCATTTATGTTAGAGGCTGAGTCGACCCCAGGGTCATAGTGCGATCGGAAGGATTATGTCAATGAAAAATTCCAGTGACACCATCTGGTATCGAACCAGCGGCCTTCCGATTTGTAGCACAGCACCTTAACAACTGTGCTCCCGCGGTCCCCACTATTACTACTACTACTACTACTCACTACTACTAATTTTTCTTCTTTCCCCTGGTGCCCTTTCAGGCGTCGGGTTGCATCAGCCAGATCCGGAACGATTTCCTGCCCATCGCCAGTCTAGTCGCCGCCAGCAAGGTCCTCCCATTTTCCTCGTCACCTTCCACACACGCTCTACCCATTCTATCCTTGGCCAGCCTCTTCCCCGCGACCCTCGTCTCGTTTACTATACTTGCCGAGGCTACCTGTTGCTACCCACTCTAGTTGTGGGCCGGGATAGCTCAGTCGGTATAGCGACTCGCTACAGGGTGGGCGTTCCGAGGATCGAATCCAGGTACGGGGGCGAGATTTTCCGCACCCGTCAAGACCGGCCCTGAGGCCCAACCGGCCTCCTGCATAGTGGGTACCGGGTCTTTTTCCCGGGGGTAAAGCGGCCGGAGAATGGCGTTGACCGCCCACCCACATGTAGCGCCGATGTTAAAGAAAGAATATAGCTATACCTGTATTCCCCTTCTGGTCCTTTATGATCTGTTCTAGAGTGATCCAGCCTACTTAGGTACCCAAACCATCTTAGTTCCCTCCTATCAACCATTTTAGTAACTGGCTCTTGATGTAGTGTTGCTATAATTAGACCACTTCTAATTGTATCTCTTCTTGTTTTCCCCGTGCATTTTCTTCAGTACCTCATCTCTGCGCCTCTAATCCTACTTTCATGTTGTATTAACATCGTCCATCTTCCTGAGTCACTGAGATAGTGTTAGGAAATGAACCGTTTCATAATTTCTCACATTAGTGATGCTGTTGATTTCCTTCTTGCCTGCGATTGTTTATTTTCCAGTAAACTTTGTTTGATTTTTGCACAATACGCCAACTACACAGCACCTTATCCCAGAATATCGTAAACTGTGTTAAGTAAATGAACAAAGGTCTGCTGTGGTCCGTGGGCCGCAAGGCGGTAACAGCCAATAAGGTGTGTTCCAACAGCATATCTTCCAGCTGTAATGTATTGTCGTTTGTTAAACGATGGAACCCTGTTTTTATACTTTTAATTGTATAGGAAGATACCGATTACTCCCGTGATAATTGATACTATCACCGTGACCTTAAGCACCCCTACTGCGAGAAGGAATTACCGCATACCAGCGATCCTCTTAGAATGCCTTAACCACCGGCGTGTTTATGCCCTCAAGTGTATAAATTTGTAAAACACGTAAAGACGTCTACACTCTGTAATCAGTACCGATCATGTACGAGTTATATAACCCACAATACCACGGGAAGACGCATTGTTTTTCTTTTCTCCCATACTCGAATCCTCCAGTCAATTAGCAGTTCATGAAATTTCGAAGTAAACCTATGCCATAATTAAATATCGTACCACGAAGACTTTTGAGGTAGAGGAGGTACAGACCGGTTGAAATGTGATGGCATACGCGCAGAATCCAGATTTCGTCTTTTGGCGAAACGGACGAGTTCATTTAAATCGGCGGGGGCGTCAGTTCAGTGGACTACTGGCAGCCGAGGTGTGAGCATCAGCGGTAGTAATGCTGGATACACCATGTTCCGAGGTAGTGTGAAGGGTACTGGCTACCCACTCCATTCGCAAGTGTCCCTTTCACTTCCTCTCCCGTGCGTCACAGTGTGCCATCACATTTGAACTGGAGTCTACAGCTGCAAGTATACTGAACATGGATTCAAGGACTGACACCGAAACAGGCGGTTACGTAATCTCCAACAGCTGGTCTGACCTCCGATAATCGAACATTGATGGTCCAGCCCGTAGACCAGTCAACATACTGGCGGAGCTATCGAAGTTCATGGCAGCAGTGAAAAAGGTGTGCTGCCAACTTCAGATTCTAATACTTTTGCGTGTTTTTTTTTTTTAAATAGTCTCTTGCCTCAGTGTTTTTTATTGTGCAACACAAAGAAATTGTTTACAACCAACGCAGCTCCATGGTTTAAGAACGTATTTATTACACATGTTGTGTGTGGAGGCGCTGACTTTGTAAATGGAAGTGTATCCCGTTGCGCGGAATGACTGACGTTACAATAATACCGCCAATATATTCAAATTCAGTTTTGGGTTCTTATATCCGTAATACGTAGCGACTACATGTAACTTTCAACGGGTATCAACAGCGATGGGGTTTTCCATTGGCCCCAACCGCCCACAAGGACTGTCTTGCCGACGGTGGCGCTGGGGGAAAAAGATATCGCTGCGGATAGAGACGGAGTGCTGCAGGCATGTAACAGCCACAATTCCATTATCCCCTCAAAAGGCCACCCTAGGTAGTAGAACGTAGAATGCCACCTGGGGCCTAATGGGACCCCACCATGAAAATGGTTATAACTAATGCTGGCTTTTAGTTTTTTTGGGTTCAAAATGCATGTCTACTTACAAAAGAACAACAGAGTGACATCACTGAAATGACAACCTCATGTAACAATGACATATAACAGTGACATTGTCATTTACCCTATATGATATATGAATTCATTGTCATTTACCCTACATGGTATATGAATTCCGGTTATGTTCAATATTCATTTCTGTATTCAAAAATGTAAATATGATAAAATTGTTTGAAGAAGAACAAGAAGAGTTGGGAAAACAATGCAACTAACCAGATTCATCAGTTTCATCCTTATTCTTGCAAGTGTCACAAGTAACAATCATAGTCATATGGTCTTTGCAGACGTAATGTCCACATCGTTTGCAGACAAATTGTGTCTTCACATCCCTACCCCTGCTGCATACATGACGGCGCCCTCGATTTCTTGATTACGCCTCGTAGTCTTCAGGGTCCTGCATGGAGTTTTCTTCAGAATCAGAGACAAATCCGCACATGACTATTGCTGTTTTGATGTTCCTAGGTAGTGTAGAAAGTTCATATCATTGTGTTACAAATGGTGT
>Ga0131853_10014714_pt1 | contig 14328 bp, 5 predicted proteins | sample TergutLab28metaG_FD_92764 | JGI IMG/M metagenome (GOLD analysis project Ga0131853, IMG submission 92764) | Labiotermes labralis P1 segment gut microbial communities from Petit-Saut dam, French Guiana - Lab288 P1 (version 2) (version 2) | ecosystem: Host-associated > Arthropoda: Insects >... | reverse complement strand
TCGGCCACTTTATGTCCAACATCACGCTCCAGCCACTTTATGTCCAACATCACGCTTCGGCCACTTTATGTCCAACATCACGCTTCAGCCACTTTATGTCCAACATCACGCTCCAGCCACTTTGTCCAACATCACGCTTCGGCCACTTTATGTCCAACATCAAGCTTCAGCCACTTTATGTCCAACATCACGCTCCAGCCACTTTATGTCCAACATCACGCTTCAGCCACTTTATGTCCAACATCACGCTTCAGCCACTTTATGTCCAACATCACTCCAGCCACTTTATCCATTGAATAGGGGGCTGGGCGGGCTCCAGAGCCGGTCTAGACGTCGTGGAGAAGAGAAGTACATTTGCTTCTACCGGGATTGGAACCTCGTACCCACCAGCCCGTAGCGTAGTCGCTGCGACTGAGCTATCCTTGTTCCTTTTATTTGATAGTCGTTTTGTAAATGTGTGCGCGTGCGTGCGTGCAACAGCGTGCACTGTCTGTGTATTTTAGGCGGCCAGAATTCTTTAGTGGTTCGGAATGTTTATGGTTGTAGAATTGCGGGCTTTGATATATATATATATATATATATATATATATTCGATTTTCGCCCATAATCCAGGTAACGAACTACTTTCCTAACAGATTAAATCCTCACCTACAGTAAAGTCGCGTTCTAAGCGAAATATTTTGTACTTGTGTTCTTGTAGCCGTCGACGAAGAAAACTTGAGGGAAACGTCGTCGGGTACTCGAAGATGACTCGTATGCCCGCCCATATCAAGAACAGTGAAATGAAGTAAAACGTAAAGAAAGGCCGTTACCGATAGCCAAGAGCTGCAGGAATAGTGGCAAGAGCCTGCAGCATCGACTGGTCCAGACAGTCACCGGACCTTGCAGTTTATTATTATTATTATTATTATTAAATCGTATTTGATTTGGTTTGTATACTTTACAGTACTGTATTCGGAGTATTACAATTTTAATAGTATTTTCCCCATACAAAAACTTTAAACCACACACGTAACACACAGTGCATGCATTTACGGTTGGTTTTCTTTGTGTAAGGGATGGGAACTGGCGAGTCTGCGTGGGTTGTTCTCGGTGTGTGCGATTCTGGGTACACGCGCTATGTCAGGAACGTAAATACCTCCTTAAGCACGACTCTGCCTTAATTAGAGCCATGTGCTTAATTTCAAGGAACCTGGGGAAGCAGGGCACCTGTGACTGCCACTCACTGTTCCTGCTCGAAGTTTCATCACATGTGACAATATTGAGTGATATTTTTACACAGCGCAGCCGTAAAGCAAACTTACTTGACGGGCGGTGCGTCCGACACAGCAGCCAGAATACGTGCGCTGTGTAACCGATTGTGAAACGGCGTTACAAAATGATGGGTGTATACACCGAGTAAGAAACTGGACGGAGTATCATACCACAGTTCTAGGTCTGACACTTGTCACGTAAGAGCCAGGCATTGAACCGACACTAGAACTGGTATTATCCAGTCCACGGTATGGCTACCTGATATATTTCATTAGTATTCCGATACCCGTCTCCCACCTTGTTTGAAAGATATGTCGACACCTGTCAAAGGTTGTGGGAGTTAGAGAAAAGTTGACTGACCTACAGTGTAGGCGTGTACATTGTTCTTCGTGTTCAAAAGAACTCCAGAAGGAATAGCTCTTTGTGTGCTGAATGCATTCTTACCGAACAGTGGGTGTTCTGGATTGTAGTGTTAAGGTACCACGTACGAATCTTGGACAGGTAATTCACGGTGCTGACCGAAGGTGTTCACTGATTTGTTTTCTTTCTACAGACAGATACTGTAATTTAGTACGAAAAGGGTCTTTTTAGTGAAGTCAAGAGATCTGTGGTAGGTTATCTACAGGGAGTGTGTTTCATCTCTTGACTGTTCGCCGTACAGTACAACGGCCGACGTCGTTGCTGCTCAGCGACCGTCGCCCGTTCAACAAGGCTAAGTCCAGCGATGGGAGGTTCTGCGTATCGATAAGTTTTGATTCGTGACGCGTAATTGTAACGTGGTTATTGGCTACGCAGACTGCAGAACGTTTGGATTAGGTAACACCTAAATTCTGAAATTCATCTCAGTAATATGTAAATCTTCAATACACGTTAAAAACTGGGACTTTTATGCACGGTCCATGCATGGGTTTCGCATGATTCTCAGAACCAGCACATATTTCCCTAACAAAATTAACCGACTGGTCTTTGTAACGGAGAAACCGTGTTTTCTGTAATGTCACTTGATGCTTGGAGTTACCACTGGGCTTTAAACTGTTAGAGACGTTAACAAGACTGGCAGTGTAGCCTAACGTATGACTTACTGACCCTTGGAATATGGGACCGATAGGTTGTCTTGAAACGTTGGCAACAAATAAGGAATATACCAACAAATACACTGTGTTACAGTATAAAGTCTTTACAGTTAAAACACTAGGATTCCGACGTATTTCGACTCCTTCTCGTGGATCATCAAGCGGGAGTGTGTAGCATTATTTGCATAAAACGTAGACTATAAATAGATGCGTACCTAATATCGGAACACGCACAATATTGTACCAGCATCAAGACAGAAAGGTAAATCAATCCCTGTACAGGCCTGGACAGGCTCCGAGGGTTCCAGGAGACTGAGTCTGCAAGATTTCGTGACAATCTACACATGAAGATGGTAAGGTCAGCCGTACACCGATGTCCTGCCATCATCTCCTCGTCTTATATTCGCTGCTATGTGCCTTATCCAGTTGAGTGGACAATAACCTAAGACACAGTTATCTCTTTGCAGACGCGGACCTTTCGAAAGCAGTGCAACACGCCGTCACAATGGGTAGGGAAGGACAGTGTCGGGTGCCGAAGCCAAGACTGATACAAGTCAAGGATGTGTACCCTCACCCCAGCAAGACATACATCCCGCACTGCACGATTCTGCACCAGTGTGGTGACGATGCAGGGTGCTGCAAATCCGACACACTGACATGCACTGCGCACAAGGCGGAACAGGTGGAACTCTACTTTTATGTGAGTTGCTGCAAAATATGCTTTGAAATCTGTTGTTCGTCCACTCCTGTTGCTGTGTTTTACTGATCCACTGACTTGCTCTTTATCGTATTTTTGTGTAGTCGTTGGGATTTACTTAGTTGCTTTTGTTCTAAAAATGATTGTGATTAGTTGTGTTTATGCTGTAATCTAAACACGTTCTTGATCACTTCCCACATAATCAAGCTCATTTTGCATTCTGTTTTTATTTTTATTCCGTCGTAAAGAATAATTGAAACTTGCGTACAATCACCTATTCGACGTGTAATTAAAAGGTTTTGTGAGAGCGAATAGGTAGAAAATTGCACGAGAACGTAAACATTCAACTGGCCAACGAAAAAGTACTCAGACGAGATCTGCGCTCTTCCGGGATTTTGCGCAGCGCAGATTGGTGGTTTGTCACCGACATTTCGGGACAGTCAGTCGGTTCCATCTTCAAGGATCAAACACTCCGAGAAGTATTCTTGGACTGCTTGACCCTTGAAGATGGGACCGATGGGTTGTCCCGAAACGTTGAAACGAACTTACCAATTTACGATGTGTGACATCGCAGAAGAGCGCCGATCTCATTTACCCCGTGGCGGAAGCCTGAAATCACGCAGTTTACTGAGATACAAAAACACACAACGAACAAAGAAATCTAAATTTGCATAAGCACTTGCCTTGTGCCGCAGATGGTAGAGAAATGCATGAACGCACAACATATAAGAGCGTATTTAAATTTGTCGCTGTACATGACATTAACGTGTATGGGGGAGTGGAAATATAATCAACTGCTTTTTGACCTTGGCAGTTGATGGAGGTTCTGGTGAACTTCACGCCCAGGCCGCTTTGTCCTCGGGGAAAGAAAGATCCCTTTTTAACGATTGAATAGGAAGCCGGGTGGGCACCACAGTCGGTCTGGATGCTGTGGACAGGAGAAGGAACTTCGTGGCCCTTGTCGGTATTCGATCTGCGATTCCTCTGACGCCCGGCCTTAGTCTAGTCACTATACCAGTCACGCTGCCCTGTCTAGTCACTGTGCCAGTCACGCTGCCCTGTCTAGTCACTATACCAGTCACGCTGCCCTGTCTAGTCACTATGCCAGTCACGCTTCCCTGTCTAGCCACTATGCCAGTCACGCTGCCCTGTCTAGTCACTATGCCAGTCACGCTGCCCTGTCTAGTCACTATACCGGTCACGCTGCCCTGTCTAGTCACTATACCAGTCACGCTGCCCTGTCTAGTCACTATGCCGGTCACGCTGCCCTGTCTAGTCACTATACCAGTCACGCTGCCCTGTCTAGTCACTATGCCAGTCACGCTGCCCTGTCTAGTCACTATACCAGTCACGCTGCCATGTCTAGTCACTATACCGGTCACGCTGCCGTGGCCCACAGCGCGTAATTTGTTCACCGATAAATGCTGCAGCTCATACACACTTCGTGATATTTATTTGCAAGTAATTAAGCTTGTACTGTGTGTGTGGGTGGTGACATGGCGGACTCTGTGACCCTGTTTGGAGTATAAAGTACAGCGGAATACCGAATTGTCACACTTGGAGATAAACGTGCAGGTTTCCTGGGATGCGACTGCGCAATGATTGGTAAATAGTTACCGACGGATCAGAGGACCTTCGTACGAACTTATACTGGGTCTAAATAGGTCAAGAATGATATGTAACGTGTGTACAGTTTTACACAGTAATAAAGTGTGATCGCGTTGGATGCAAAGATCCAAACGTGCCTTGGTGTTACGTCGTTATACGTACTACGTTTTTAGCTTGTTCACCTTCTACCGTCGTATGAATTCCAGTTGCTGTAAATAGTAAAATGTAATGTAATAATTACGATATTTTTTTAATTATCGAGTACCGCATAATGTCTATAACTGATGGTAATGCACACCGGAAGTTGTTCTAGGCAGTGTATGCAGTATTTCTGCCGATCCCAGTGACCGCACGATCTAAGGCGTGGGTTTGCGGCCGCTCACTTGCTGGTATTGTGGGTTCGAATCCCATCGGCGGGCGTGGATGTCTGTCGTGAGTGTTGGGTGTGTTCTCAGGTAGAGAGAGGTCTGTGTGTAGGGCTGATTACTTGTTCAGACGAGTGTAGGCCTACCAATTGTGTGTCTGAGAGTGATCGCGAAACCTCGATAATGAGGAAGCTGTCCCATAAGGGGCTGTTGGGCCATGGGGGGGGGGGGATGCCCTGTTGTTTAAAGCAGGTGTACACAGACCCCGGCCGACTAAATTTGGTGCGCTGGCGCCTACTATTTTCAGCACAATTATTGCAGCCCACCTCCCCCGCCACGTACAGCAGTGTTCGTCAGCTCACGTGCACCGAGCAGAAGGCCCGAGAAGAAGACTGAGGCTCGCACGTCACTCCGGGACTGTGGGTCTTCGTGTGGAATTTGCTTCTTGTCACCATTCTGCCGCCAAGAATTTGTAGATGGCTCCTGGATTTTTCGAGAAGTGTATCTCTGTGTTCAGGTAACGTAGTAGGCCAAATTGAACTGTCAGCCGTTGCGCGCACACCCATTTTTGTTACGTTATCTGCAGGCTCCGAGTGTTATGTATCTCGATGTCTCGTACTGAAAGTATCTGCAGCTGAAGTTGCGTGTTGATCTGCAGTTCTGAAGTTACATCATGCAGAGCGCAGTTAGTCCTTACGCTCATTAAGGCGACACCATTACTATGATAACTTACTGCGCATGCGTGGCATACGTGCTTGTTCGCATATCCTAAACGTGTTAAATCAACCGTATTTAAAATTTAGCTCCACACCTTAAAAATAAATCGGATTGTATCGGAAACCAGGTACGTGCGAAGGAAATCAACAGTTCTCATCAGGAATTACCAATTCCTTATTTACGTTTGTCCAGATAGAGGCCTGCAAGATCGAAACAAGCCTTCGCGCTTCGTCTGTTCATAATTTATGAATAGGAGGAGACAATTCTTAATTCGAAGAGGAAGTGGGGAGTGGTATTATCTGTCGGTAGCCGTTGTGTGTCAGAAAGAAATAGACTTAAGTCCAATTTAAAATGTAAATCAGCTGTTTAGTATATTAACATAATCCGTTGAAGTGATATATGTCGGCCTGGAAGCATTGAAAATGAGTATACTGAAGCCACGGAGAAGAGTTGTTAGGGGTAACAGCGCTCGAAGCTTCCGCTTCCTAGCCGTTTATTGAGTATCCTTCCAGCCCGGCTGTAACGTGTAAACCAGCTGATAACTTCTGCCTGTAGCCAGTGTTATTCCTGCGAGTGGAATGGCTAGATGGTTGGAGAGGAATACGGAGGAAGTAGTACATTAGAGGAGAAGGGGATCGGTCGGTCGGTCGATGTGACATCTTTCTGTTGCCGAAGTATGTAGACTGTTCTGTAAACTCTGATGTTTTGGGCTGTAATACCCTTTAGTTGTGTACTGCTGGAGACAGCTTTGCGACTCTGTTTGGAATGCCAGCCAGGCTTATATTTCCTCACATTTCCCCATCATTCGCCAGCTTGTGTGGTAGAAGAACGGATTCCCAGACAGTAGGTGGCCTCCGTCAGTGGAACGTACTACTTCGTCATCTTTCAGGTTCACATCTACTTCCTCACTGATGAGGAAACCGCACACCCCATGTAATTAAATTTTATACTTTTACACACTCTGTGAATGGCCTATGGTGACGGCTCTTGTAACATAACGTCGTATTCTCGGCAGTGATTGCATTCAAGTTGTCTTTCATTTTTTCCTCGTTATGTGTGTCAGACAAATTACAGACCAAAGGGTACCGGATGATAACAGCATTTATACAAACGCTCGTAAATGGGTAGCTCAATTGGTATAGTGACTAAGTTATGGGCTGCACAACCGGGACATGGGGGTCCGATTTTAGGCAGAAGCAAGAGATTTATTTTTCTGTTCTCTGTTGGGGCCCATGCAGCCTCCTATACCGTAGGCAGGGCCGTAACTCTGATCTACGCCTGGGGCCAGGTACTGAGCCGCGCCATGCGCCCGTGCACAGCAGTTTTAAAAATTCTGACATTTTTGTCGCTTATTATACTTAAGATACGCAATATGTAACAAATATTACGTGTATTTTAATTTCCTACTTTTAATCGAGGGCATTTACCCTACCCCTTGCACGAATCTGACAAGATACCCAGAAGGCTCCGTCTCTGACGGTAAAGTGGGCGTAGCACGAAGCTGACCATGCATCCACATTTAGTGCCGAATTTAAGAATGCGTGGAGCTATGCCACATCCGTTCAGTCGTACGGGGTATTCGTTTCTCTGCTTAATTAAGCACAGGAAAGAATTTGCATTCTGCCTATGATGTAACTCCGTTACACTTCTGTGTTGCTTCCATTGAGGAATCGGTTGAAGTTTGCAGTAGTAATGGGTAAGCAGAGTGTTAAGAAAATTAACGAGTTTTGTGGAGAGTTTGTTTACTTTCGTGGGAGAGGTGATAAAGCAGTTTTTGTCGAAAATTTTTAAGGTAAGAGCCCATTCGGGAGACCCAGACGTAGAGAAAATAAATATTAAAATTGGGTTTTAAAATTTAAAGAATTAAAATTGCTCAGAACAGGCTACTGGCGGGTTTTTGTTAACACGGTAATTAACGGTACCGGGGGGGGGGGTTACTAGCTGAGCAACTGGTAGCTTCTCAAGAAATGACGTAAGTACCTGGATTAAGGAGGACCGCGGTAGCACAGTGGTTAAGGTGCTGTTCTACAAATCGGGAGGTCGCTGGTTCGATCCCAGCTGATGTCAGTGGTTTTTTCATTGACATAAAATCCTTCCGATCGCACTATGGGCAGAAATGAGTACCAGGAGTATTTCCTGCGGGGTAAAGGCGTCCGGTGCGTGTCTGACAGCCTACCACCTTCCTGTGCCGTTGTCACGAAATCTGGGAACCTTAACTTCCTGGAACCCTCTGGGCCTGTCCCTGCCTGTAATGGGCCTGCTTTACGTTTGCCTGGATTAAACACTTGAGTTCCTACCTCACCACAGACAGTAGGGATCTCAGTTAAGAAGACCAGTCGGTTAAATGGGGAAACAGTCGCCGTGTATTGCAAGAAAAGTATGCACGTAACTCATAAATACAGTGTGTGGGTAGAGTGTTGAAGTGTATGGTATGTTTAGTAACCACTGTTTTTTATAGTCTTAAGATGAAAACATATCAGACAACTAGACTTGTCATTTTGAGGTGCGTCATCCCCGTTGTGTTGGTTCAATAACAAAGAATTATTGTGTATTACACATACAGTCGAACACAACTGTATTTCACCTAGTAGTACAGTAGGTATACAACTACATGTTTCGGCCCAGTATGTTGGCCATCTTCAGGTTGTGATTTAACTTACAGAGCAACTATACAAGATGTGTGGGGTGTTCTTATAGGGTATTGGGGGTTGGGTGGGGGGAACGAGATCTCGTAGGGTTCAGCCTGCAACATGGATACCACTCCAACACAACCAAGCCGAATCTCCAACACACATCGAACCAAGAACAATAGACCAATGTGGTAATTCAACAGAATAGTCGCAAGCTCCTGATGATCGATATATTAATGTCCGAAACATGTTGAGCACATAAGAAGTGAAATAAAATAGCATATGACATCAAGTTGGTCTTTTATTCTTCAACTATCACAATGATGCGCCTTCCAATAAACATAAGATGTACAGTGCAAGTTTGTGGATCGTTTATTGAAGCATTTTTGTGACTTAACGGAAGGTGTGGATGACAAAGTGACAGGTTACTACGCACATAACCTGTGGTTTCTCACAAAGTGAAGTAAGAAGAAGGTAATGGAGAGCACGCGGAGTTGTCTTCCTTCAGTCAGAATATGGAGACGAGCTGTAATGAAAGTTGATCTGGGCGGAGCTGTCGCAAGTGACGAGGAAGCGTTCTATGAGAATCGGAAGACATCCGTCCTACTGCCAGGCGGAGACATGTTCATTGTTTCAGGTTCCGAGAAGGGCGGGCTACTAGCGGGGTAACAAGCTACTGGCAAGATAACGGCTTGTACAGAACTTGTGAGCTGCCCAGGACCCCCATACACAAGATCAAGTAGGCCACGAAATTGAGGACACCCACCTGCATTTGTGCGTGGGCTTTTACTTCCAGCCTCCCTTACGTATTTGTCGTCTGAGTCGCAATAAATTGGTCCCAACATTTTCTGTTGCTGAGGTTAACGTGCCTACCCCCCATACACACCAGGTTGTAACAATTTTCGTTTGTTTCTTGGGTTATGTTACGTGACAAGTCAGCTGTGTAGCTTACGTACTAGCGAATTATCGTATATTCTCGAATCTAATCCGCACCCTTTTTACAGTTTCAGAGGGCTAAAAAATCAGATGCGGATTAGATTCGCGGTCGTGAGCTGGATTTTGGAAAAATGATAGAGCCGCTGTACGTGCCGTAAGAACAATGCAATACAGTAATTCATTATTTTATTTATTATTTATAATATATAATATTTATAATTTATTATTCATCGTACTGGCCGTCATCACTCGTAACAGAATCAGTCTGCCTTGTAGGGAAGGGACGGTTGAAGGAAATGTGCGGATTAGAACCGCGAACTAACTTTTTTTTTTTTCGTTTAAGAAATCGGCAGAAACTATTGCGGATTAGATCCGAGAATATACGGTACATATGACAAAAATCAGAAGGTGCAATTTAGTGGCAATTTGGGCATATTTCAAGGTATTCCTTTCTTTGTCTGGGAAGAGAAGCCTCGCCAAAAGTCTCAGGATGGCCACTCATTTGGAAGGGATCCGATTCTGAAATGTTCAGAATACAAGTCTGAACAATTACAACTGATACACCAGCCTGGTCGATATATTCAAAGTTACATAAATACGCATGGTACAGAGGATAAATGCATACAACATTTGTGGAAGGATAACCTAAAAGGAAGATACTGTTTGGAAGATTAAGGTTGGGGGAGAATATTAAAATGGATCTTAAATATTTTGAGAGGATGACCGTTGAACGCGTCTCACAATACGTTCCATTGGCCGGCTTTGGTGAGCACTTTAATGGACCTTCGTGTTACAGAAGGTGGGGTGTGTAAGTTTTCTAGGTGATTGCGCTGTGGTTTTGGGTAAGTGATTATTTCAAAAGTAATAATCACCAAGCCAATCTTGTCTCCGTACCTCCCTCCGTGGGGGTAGGATACAGTATTTGGAGGACACTGCTTGACATAGCACTAGACCGTGAGTGTGTCGCCAGTCCGTACCGCATGCAAACGTAAGTACGTCCCTGTGCGCGCCATCACACCATATAGTGCAGAGGAGTTAACCTTCACTCATTCTTAACTTCGGCAGCAGACAGTGATCGTCTTCGCGCCTAGGCCGCTTTTCCCTCGTGGAAAGGTGCATGTGTGCCCGTTGAATAGAGGCCAGGTGGGACGTTTCGGTAAAGAGAAAAATATCTTTCCTCTGCGGAAACCGAACCATTATTCACATGTAACGTTTAGAATTTTCAGTAAACACGGCATTTCTCACGAGGCCTTGGTTGATGACCATCCCCAATTCCTGTAATTGATGAAATGTCGTCAAAATATGAACGTTGTGCAGAAGAGACTCACACTCGATTCACTTCCGCAGAATCCGTTTTCCGTGAATTACATTCACCTCCAATCTTTTGTCGTATTGTAAGGTACCCGCACACATATAACCCATTAAGTTGATACAGCATCCAAGCACTGAAGTCGTATAGTAGAAATCTCGCTGTTTGACTTAACAGTCATATTCCGCTGCGTGACTGCGCCATTTGATAGTGGCACGATTTGGTGAGGAGTAAATTTCCGGGATTTGAGCTTCTCATTGTGGTGATTGTTCCCATTGCTTATGGTTTGTGACATCATAGTCTGATGTAGGTTTAGCATCGTTTCGAAGGAATCTGCTGCCTGCCTCCATTAACTGGGTGGAATTACAAATTTGCCATAGTTTGGGAGAAATGTTATTCCTTCATGTCGGGGTAGAACTAGAAACGTACCAACCTTTCGTACCTGCTGCCTTCATATTCGTGTTAGAATTCAGAATTTTACAGCGTTTCGGATGAACCTAATGCCTTCATTTGAAGGTTCGAATTTTAAATTTACTCGGGTTTCGGATTATTCTACCGTATCCATCGTCAGGATGGAAACAGGAATTTACTGCCTCCATTTTTTGGCCAAAACTAGAAATTTACGGAGGTTTCGGATGAACCTTCGGCCTCCATCGTCATAATAAAGTGAGAAGTTAGCCAACGTTTCGGGCGAACTTTTGACGTCGTCATCAAGGTAGAATTAAAATTGTACTAACACTTCCACCTACAAGACTGCCTACACCGCTGTAAGTAAAACTCACTGTACCATACCTGTATGTACAGCTGTCTTCCTGAGGATGAACCCTTGGGTTCAAAACATGTAGAAGGCATCATAAAAATTAAAATATTAGTTTAGAAAATTTGCATTTTGGTGGTTTATGTTGTATTCGGACGAACGTGCTATGCAAGTCAGTGGTCGGTGGTCTGTGCGATAGCCCATCGTCACATCCCCGAGAACAGTACAGGTTTCCCGTCTTGCTGTCCCACAGTCCTTGTCACTCGGACTGCGACTCATGGCATAAGGAATTCTGCCTGGGTTTTCCGTCGCCAACTTGTGTCCACGACGCAGTTCACGTGTGTGTGGTTTGCTGCATGCCGCGAGGTGCTGGAGTAATGCAGTGCGTGCAGAGGCTTTCACGCTGACATGCCCACACATACTGTAGCAGCACGGTATATTTGTGTTCACGCATTTGTTGCATATTCTGCACAGCAACCAGCCCAGTACGTGTGTATTATCCGGGCACGAGTTGTTAAATATTTTTGCGGAAACACTTTGCTTGTTGTGCACGGTATGTTATTGTATTATGTGGTGTATCCATTTTTATATCCTCTGACGAAGACCTCTGCTGTTCATTCGTCCGTATCTTGGTATGTCTTCTGCTACCGTTGACGGTTGACGATCTTTGATAAATATCGATAATGTGTTTATTTCCGTTATTTTTTTTTAAATTCTTAACGCATCAGCTGACGTCGGGCCAAGGCCGCCTCACTGTTACGGTTTATAGATCACACACAATTAGACACACAGCCAGTGGGACGTTTCTGAACGGGTGATCAATTCGTTGCGGAGGCTCCATTAATCATGAACGTAATGTTAAAACATTAATTCGTGTGTATAAACATAGGAAATGACCGGCATAAACCTAGCATTAGCTTGTCAAAATAAATAAATAAATAATTTTTTTTAAATCTTTCTCCGTGCATATTGTATAAATTTACATTTATTTGAATTACCAACACAAATGCACACTGTTATTAAAACGTTATAAAACCTCACTTGGTTAAAAACATTTTAAAAAGTCATACATAATTCTCCGACATGTTTTGGTTGTTTCTTCCAACCATCATCAGGGAGCTGCGTAGTTTGACTAGAGTTACTCTTGTGATATATGTTTATGATGTGAATGGTATGATGGCAGCATATCGTTTATTGTATACGATGGTTTTGGATATGATGTTGCCTGTCTTCCCCGTGTCCTTCGTTAGCTGCAAATGTAAATGTAAATAAATAAATGTCGAAGTCCGTAATGTACTGCAGGCTGTAAACCGAATGTTGCTTCATCGATTATATCATCATCATAATCATCGTCGTCGCCGCCGTCATCTTTACCCCTTTCTTCTTCTGCTTCAGTTCTCTTCAACACCAGCAATTCATTTTCCGTTTGTTTAGATATAGCTATAGTTATGTATCACACTGAATTTGATGGTGGAGCTCCCAGAGTCATTATCAGTGGGTAGTGTATGCGTCAGACACCCGGCTTGTGTTTTATAACGTGAGTGAAATTCTGGATGATGTGTTCGAAGGCCATTCATAACTTTTCTTTTAAATAACAAAGGAGTAGAGATTGCCTTCATAATTACACGCAGATGTTCCTTGTCCGTGCGTGAGAGAATGCTGACTGCTGACATGATAAGCCAACAGATGTACATTTTTAAATATGCTCAATAAATTACGTTGACACTTTCCTAGAAAGTTGTCGCAGTCTGTATGCTTAATATGTGGCGTTCGGTTAATGGCTGATGCCCTCAGTGAGCAACTTGGCCAGAGTGGCAACGCTTCTGACCTGTATTCGGGAAGCAGCCGTTTCGAATCTGGTTGGGGCACGCTTTTTTTTAGATTTGCCAGTTTTCCTGGCAGGACGTTGTCCCAGATTATGCTTGGCCTGCTTCCTGTCAAGATACTTTTTCAGTTCGTTCTTCACTTGTCATCGTACCGTTCGAGTTAATGTAATCGGAATCACTGACAGCGTCGTTAAATGACTCGTGAGTAAACGAATCGGCGATGCTTTTTGCAAAGTTGGGCAAATACAGAAATGGCCCTAATGTTGTTGTTAACATCACCACCGCATACACTGTGAGATTGAGTCGTTGAGGCCTGGCCCAGTTAGCCGCTATGAGGTTTTTGTCACCATTAATTTTGATTACACTCGCTTACGCAGTACTTATGTTCCGTAAAGTCCGGCGCAAATCGGAATGGAGTGTACATGCGTTCAAATGTGTGTGTATATATACAAGGGACTCCTCTCGAAATGCAAATTGGAACACACAGGAACTTGATCGGCCGTAATGTGACAGCCCCGACGCCTGTGTTATCGCCCAGTAGTATTCTTACGCCAAATCCGTGTCAGTGCGCTTTCATTTCTGCAAGGAAAAATTCGCCGCGGGTTTCAGGAGTGTTTTTATAAATTTTTAAAAATTTCGTAAGTATTAAATTGCGTAACTTGGAATTGCTTTTAAGCCCAGAAGTGTCTTGTCTCCAAGAGCGGGGGTACTACCGGTCGAAATGGAGACGTTGCTGAGTGTGTCTGTACTGCTGTGCATCCTATTGTCAGCAGATGTACGTGTATCCAGCCAAGGGACTGACCTTGCTCTGATCTTGTTACAATCAGCACATGATTATGTCCGGTTAACCTCGTAGGATCTCCTAGCATGACAGTATCCAGAATCATGGATCAACTGGCTGTGCTCTTAAACGCTTTGCTAAAGATTAAGGGGAGTTGAATCGAGATGATGATGTTTTAAATCGAGGGTTGGAATAGAAAATTTAGTTTTAAGAATAGTTCTTCCATGTCTTTGCTTTAGGAGCTTATGCTACTGAAAATACAGTCCTCTTCTCATTTGATGGCATGCCAGTTTATAAGCGCAGTGGCCATGTATAAAACTGGCACAAAATGAATACAACACAAACTGCGTAACTAAACACACATGAACAAAACAT
>Ga0131853_10014712_pt1 | contig 14329 bp, 12 predicted proteins | sample TergutLab28metaG_FD_92764 | JGI IMG/M metagenome (GOLD analysis project Ga0131853, IMG submission 92764) | Labiotermes labralis P1 segment gut microbial communities from Petit-Saut dam, French Guiana - Lab288 P1 (version 2) (version 2) | ecosystem: Host-associated > Arthropoda: Insects >... | reverse complement strand
CGTCCTCGGCGTCACCACGAACACGGCGTTCCTGCGGACCCTGCTCGCCGACCCCGGCGTGCGGGCCGGGAAGCTCGACACGTCCCTGGCCGAACGGGTCGCCGACGCGGGCCTCGAGGCCGGCACGCCGGACGAGGTCCTGGCCGCGGCCGCCCTGGCCCGCCTGACGCCGCGCGAGCCGGCGGCCGGCCCGTGGGACATCCCGGACGGGTGGCGGCCCGGCGGGCCCGCGTGGACCAAGGTCCGGTTCCGTACCGCGGACGGGCATTCCGAGGTGAAGGTACGCGCCCTGTCCGAGGTCTCGGTCGGCGACGGCGAACCGGTCCGCGCGACCGCCACGGCCGACGGCGGCACCCTGCTGCTGGCCTACGGCGGCCGGACCCTCCGCTTCGCCTGCGCCCGGGACGGGAAGGGGGGAAGCGCGCGGGACGGCGCGACGATCTGGCTGGGGCACGGCGGGCGGACGTGGGCGCTGTCCGCCGAGCCCGCCGTGACGGCCCGGTCCGGGGCCGCCGGGGGCACGGACGGCACGGTCCGGTCCCCCATGCCCGGCACGGTGCTCGCCGTGCGCGCGGCGGCCGGGGAGACCGTCGCCAAGGGGGACCCGGTCGTCGTGGTCGAGGCGATGAAGATGGAGCACGCGGTCCCCTCCCCGGTCGACGGCACCGTGACGACGCTGAACGTGAAGGCCGGCCAGCAAGTCCAGATGGACGAGACGCTGGCGATCATCTCCGCAACTGGACAGGAAGAGACCGCTGATGCTTAGCCACCGCCTCGAGCCCGAGCACGAGGACCTGCGCCGGACCGTCGAGGAGTTCGCCCGCGAGGAGGTCGCCCCCGTCATCGGCGGCCTGTACGAGCGCCACGAGTTCCCCTACGACATCGTCGCCAAGATGGGGAAGATGGGCCTGTTCGGCCTGCCGGTGTCCGAGGAGTTCGGCGGGATGGGCGGGGACTATTTCGCGTTCTGCCTGGCCCTGGAGGAACTGGCCCGGGTCGACTCCTCCGTCGCGATCACCCTGGAGGCGGGCGTCGGCCTCGCCATCATGCCGATGTACCGGTACGGAACCGGGGAGCAGAAGCGGCAGTGGCTGCCGAAGCTGTGCGCGGGCCAGGCCCTCGCCGGTTTCGGGCTCACCGAGCCGGGCGGCGGTTCCGACGTGGCGGGCGCCATGCGGACCCGGGCCCGGCTGGAGAACGGCGAGTGGGTCATCGACGGCTCCAAGGCGTTCATCACCAACTCCGGCACGTCCATCACCGGCTACGTCGGCGTCGCGGCCGTCACCGGCACCCGGGCGAACGGCAAGCCGGAGATCTCCACCATCATCGTGCCGAACGGCACCCCCGGCTTCACGGTCGCGCCGGGGTACTCGAAGGTCGGCTGGTCCTCCTCCGACACCCACGAGCTGTTCTTCGACGGCTGCCGGGTCCCGGAGGAGAACCTCCTGGGCGAGCGGGGCCGCGGGTACGCGCAGTTCCTGGCCACCCTGGACGAGGGCCGGGTCGCGATCGCGGCGCTGTCGGTGGGGCTGGCCCAGGGCTGCGTGGACGAGTCGGTCCGCTACGCGGGCGAACGGGAAGCGTTCGGCGGCCCGATCGGCCGGTTCCAGTCCCTGCAGTTCAAGATCGCCGACATGGAGGCCCGGACCCACACCGCGCGGCTGGCCTGGTACCACGCGGCCGCGAAGATGGCCGCGGGCGAGCCGTTCAAGCGCGAGGCCGCGATCGCCAAGCTGGTGTCGTCGAACGCGGCGATGGACAACTCCCGGGACGCGACCCAGATCTTCGGCGGCATGGGTTTCATGAACGAGACCGCGGTCGGCCGTTTCTACCGCGACGCCAAGATCCTGGAGATCGGCGAGGGCACCTCCGAGGTCCAGCGCATGCTGATCGCCCGCGAACTTGGGCTCGGGTAGGCCACAGTCTTGTCCTCCGGGGCGGAAAAGATTTACCATCATCCGCTAGCCGTGGTTATTCATTAGAGGAGCCCCCTATGGCGCAGATCGTCCTTGAAGGTGTGGAGAAGACCTACTCGGGCGGGGTGAAGGCCCTGGACGACCTGAACCTGGACGTCAGAGAGGGCGAGTTCATGGTCCTCGTCGGGCCGTCCGGGTGCGGCAAGTCCACCGCTCTGCGGTCCATCGCGGGCCTGGAGGAGATCACCGGCGGGAAAATCTCCATCGGGGACAAGGTCGTCAACGACCTGCCGCCGAAGGACCGCGATATCGCCATGGTGTTCCAGAACTACGCGCTCTACCCGCACATGACGGTCGAGCAGAACCTCGCCTTCGGGCTGAAGCTGCGCCACACCTCGAAGGCCGAGATCACCCGCCGGGTCTCCGACGCCGCCAAGATGCTCGGCCTCGAGCCCTATCTCAAGCGCAAGCCCGCCGCGCTGTCCGGCGGCCAGCGGCAGCGGGTCGCGATGGGCCGGGCCATCGTCCGCGAGCCGCGGGCCTTCCTGATGGACGAGCCGCTGTCCAACCTGGACGCCAAGCTCCGGGTCTCCATGCGGGCGGCCCTGAACCAGCTGCACGAGCGGCTGGGCATCACCACCGTCTACGTCACGCACGACCAGGTCGAGGCCATGACCCTGGGCCAGCGGGTGTGCGTGCTGCGGGACGGGAAGCTGCAGCAGGTCGACACGCCGCAGAAGCTGTACTCCGACCCGGTCAACCTGTTCGTGGCCGGTTTCATCGGCTCCCCGGCCATGAACTTCGCGACCGCCGACCTGGTCCGCGACGACGGCCCGGCCATCACGTTCGCCGGGCACCGCATCCCGATCCCGGACAGCGTCGTCTCGGCCAGGACCGGCCTGGACGGTTTCTTCGGCAAGCCGGTCATCGTCGGCATCCGGCCCTCGGACTTCGAGGACGCCGCCTTCGCCGACGACAACTGGGCCCGGATCCCGGTGACCGCGGGCGTGACCGAGGAACTGGGCAGCGAGGTCCACGTGATCTTCCCGATCGACGCCCCGCCGGTCGACCACCCCTCGATCTCCGACGCGGCCCGGGCCGACGGCGACGAGGACGAGACCGAGGCGGTCACCGCCCTGGCCGGCGGCAAGTCGCTGTGGACGGCCCGGGTGTCCAGCCGGTCGGAGGCCAAGCCCGGCTCGTCCCTGGAACTGGGCATCGACACCAGCCGCCTGCACTTCTTCGACCCCGACAGCGGACTGGCCATCGCCTAGTGGCCGTCGAAGCCACGTTCCTCGGGGTCTCGACCATCCTGATCACCGACGGGTGGACGTCGATCCTGACCGACGGTTTCTTCAGCCGCCCGTCGCTGGCGAAGGTCCTCGCCGGGCGGCTGGCCCCGGACCGAAAACGGATCACGGCGGCCCTGAAACGCTTCGGCATCGAGCGCCTCGACGCGGTGTTCGTCGTCCACTCGCACTACGACCATGCCCTCGACTCGGCCACCGTGGCCGAGGCGACCGGCGCGCGCCTGATCGGCTCGTCCTCGACCCGGAACATCGCCCTGGGCCAGGGATTCCCGGCCAGCCGGTTCACGGAGGCGGTCACCGGGGAGCCGTTCAGCGTCGGGGCGTTCCGGCTCACCGCGCTGCCCGCCGACCACAGCCCCGGGGACGTGGCACCCGGGGTGATCAGCGCTCCGCTGCGCCCGCCGGCGCGCACGCGCGCCTACCGGACCGGCGAATGCTATTCGCTGCACGTCCGGCACGCCGGGCGGGAAATGCTCGTTCACGCCAGCGCGAACACCCGGGCCGGCGCCCTGGACTCCTGCCGGGCGGAGACCGTCTACCTGGGTATCGGCACGCTGGGCAAGCAGAGCGAGGAGTTCCGGAACCGCTACTGGGAGACGCTGGTCACCGGGACCGGGGCCCGGAAGGTAATCCCGGTCCACTGGGACAACTTCACCGTCCCGCTGGACAAGCCGCTGCGGCCGCTGCCCGGGTTCGCGGACCGGTTCGGCGAGACGATGGAATTTCTCGCCCGGCGCGCGACCGCCGGAAACGTTAGGCTGGAGCTACCGGTGCTCGGCCAGGCATCAGACCCATTCGAATAGCAGCTGGGAGAGTCTGGCATGGGTAAGGGCAAGGTCCTCGTTACCGGCGCGACCGGGTTCGTCGCGGGGCACTGCATCCGGGAGCTCGCGGAAAACGGCTACCAGGTCCGCGGCACCGTGCGCAGCCTGGAGAAGTCCGACGTCTCGCACCTGGGCGCGCTCGGGGAGCTGGAATTCGCGCAGGCCCGGCTGGACTCCGACGACGGGTGGGACGAGGCGGCGCGCGGGTGCGATTACCTGCTGCACGTCGCCTCGCCGATCCCGTTCACGGCTCCGAAGCGCGAGGACGACGTCATCCGGCCCGCGGTCGACGGCACGCTCCGGGCGCTGCGCGCCGCCGCCGGCGCGGGGATCCGTCGCGCGGTGCTGACCTCGTCGCTCGACGCGATCTGCCATGACCACGCGGCCGCCGGCCATGTCCGGACCGAGGAGGACTGGTCCGACCTCGCCCAGTGCAGCGCGTATGCCAAGAGCAAGGTCCTGGCCGAGCGAGCCGCGTGGGATCTGTCCGCCGCCCGCGGGCTGGAGGTGGTCACCCTCATGCCGGGCGCGGTGCTCGGCCCGGCCCTGACGTCCAAGCGCGGAAGCTCGACCGACGTCATCCGGCGGATGCTGGCCCGCGAGATGCCCGCGATCCCGCCGCTGTCGCTGGCCTACACCGACGTCCGTGACCTGGCCGCGGCCCACCGGCTGGCCCTGGAGGTCCCGGCCGCCGCCGGGAACCGCTATATCTGCGCCGGCGACCCCATGCCCCTGTCCGGCATCGCGAAGCTGCTGGCGGAGGAGTACGGCCCGCGGGGCTACCGGGTATCCCTGCGGACGCTCCCGGCCTGGGTGCTGCGCGCCGCGGCCCCGTTCAGCGGCGAGGCCAGGCTCGCGGCCGACATGCTCGGGACCACGCAGCAGGTCAGCTCCGGGAAGGCGGAGAGGGAACTGGGCTGGGTCCGGCGGCCGGCCCGGGAGACGGTCATCGACACCGCCGAGGACCTGATCGCCAAGGGCGTCCTCGCGCCGCCGAGGCACCGGCGCGAGGACGCGGTCGCGTAATCGAGGCGGGGTTTACTTCTCCGCGACGATGTTGTTCACCAGTTCGCCCAGGCCCTCGATCCAGGTGCGCAGGACCTGGCCGGGGTGGAGGTACTCCGGAGGCTTGCGGGCGTTGCCCACGCCGCCGGTGGTGCCGGTCAGCAGCAGGTCACCGGGCTGGAGGGTAATCGCCTGCGACGCGTAGGCCACGATGTCCGCGGGCTTGAACAGCAGGTCGGAGGTCCGGGCGAGCTGCTTGGTGACGCCGTCGACCGAGCAGCCGATCTCCAGGTCGGCGGCGTCGCCCACCTCGTCCGGCGTGACGAGGTACGGGCCGGCGGGCGTGGTCCGCTGGAAGATCTTGCCCGCGTCCCACTGCAGCGTGCGGCGCTGCCAGTCCCGCATCGACACGTCGTTGGTGACCGTGTAGCCGGCGATCGCCTGCGCGGCTTCGGCCGCGGTGGCCCGGTACACCGGCTTGCCGATGATCACTCCGAGTTCGGCCTCCCAGTCGACCTTCTCGGAAACCTCGGGGGTGGCCACGTCGTCGTTCGGTCCCGTGAGGGTCTCGGCGAACTTGGCGAACAGCGTCGGGTACTCCGGCAGTTCCCGGCCGGTCTCGGTGATGTGCGACCGGTAGTTCAGCCCGGCGCAGAGGATCTTGGACGGGTTCGTGACGACCGGGGCGAGGTCGGCGCCCTGGGCCGGGACCGGGGAGGCGCCGGCGGTCGCGGCGACCGCGCCCGGGTCGCCGGAGGCGAGAAGCTCGCCGACGTCCCTGGCATCGAGCGGGACCAGGCTGTCGGAGTCGACGCGGACGGCGGTGGTCCCGTTGGCAGTGCGGAGTGTGGCAAATCGCATGGCTCTGACTCTAGTACCGGCCTCCGGAACCGCCGCGCCCCTCATTCCGCCTGACGGGACGGGAGCGTCCCCTATTACTACGCGGTATTTTCGCCTACGATGCGGGAAATGGCCGAATCGCCGCTGGCGGGGAAGCCGCCGTCGAAGATCATCGCCGTGCGCGGCGGCTACCGGAGCCGGGCGATGGAGCACGGGACGGTTCCCCCGTGGCCGTCGTACGTCCTGAAACCGCCGAGCACCCTCGCCTCGTCCGGTGACCCGGTGCGGCGGCCGCCCGGCTGCGAACTGCTCGCGTTCGAGGGCGAGGTGGCGCTGGTGATCGGGCGCCGGACCGCCCGCGTCGCGGCCCGCCGGGCCTGGGATCACGTGGGCTGGGTGACCGCCGCCAACGACTTCGGCGTCCATGACCTGAGCCACGCCGACGGCGGGGCGGACGTCCGGGCCCGGGGCGTCGACGGGTACACGCCGCTGGGCCCGCGGTTCCTGCGGGCGCGGACCGTCGACCCGGACGATGTCCGGGTCCGCACCTGGGTCAACGGCGATGTCGCCCAGGACGCGACCAGCGGCGAGGACCTGCTCTTCTCGTTCTCCGACATCGTCGCCGACATTTCCCGCCTGACCACCCTGGAGCGGGGCGACGTCATCCTGACCGGAACCCCGGCCGGGTCGACCGTCGTGACGCCCGGCGACGTCGTCGAGGTCGAGGTCACCGCGTCCGGCCGCTCGACCGGGCGGCTGCTCAGCCCGGTCGCGAACGCCCGGTACGGGCTGCGGGCCCCGGGCGCGATGCCGCGCGCCGACGACGCCGCCCGCGCCGCCGCGTTCGGCGCGAACCCCGGTAACGCCGAACGGCTCTTCGCCGACTCCCCCGCCGCGGTCCTCGCCGCCGTCGGCTCGGTCTCCGCCGCGACGCTCGCGGCCCAGCTCCGAAGACGCGGCTACGACTCGGTGACCCTGGACCGGCTGCGGGCGGCCAACCCGGAGCTGAAGATGGCGGGCTTCGCCCGGACCGTCCGCTACGTGCCGCTCCGGGAGGACCTGCTCCGGGCCCGGGGCGGCCTCGACGCCCAGCAGCAGGCGGTCGAGCAGATCCGGCCGGGCGAGATCCTGGTCATCGAGGCCCGCGGCGACCTCACCGCCGGGACCATCGGGGACATCCTGGCCCTGCGGGCCCAGGTCCGGGGCGCGGCCGGCATCGTGACCGACGGGGCGATCCGGGACAGCCGCGCGCTGCGCGAGACGGGGATCCCGGTCTATCACGGGGGCAGTCACCCGGCCGCCGCCGGCCGCCGGCACGTGCCGTGGGAGGCCAACGTGACGGTGGCCTGCGCGGGGGTCACGGTTCAGCCCGGCGACATCCTGGCCGGCGACGCCGACGGGGTCGTCGTCGTTCCCCGCGGCATCGCCGGCGAGGTCGCGGCCGACGCGGCGGAGCAGGAACGGCAGGAGGAGTTCATCGCCGACCGGGTGACCGCGGGCGAGCCCGTGGAGGGCCTGTACCCTCTGGGCCCGCGGTGGCGCCCCGCCTACCGGGCCTGGCTGGCGGAGCGCCCGTAACCCGGCGTGTCAGTAGATCGCCTCGACCGGGGTGACCGGCTCGCCGAAGAAGGCGCGGCCGTAGGTCTCGTAGACCGGCTCGGCCACGTTGCACAGGTGGGCCAGGCCCGCGTGCGAATCCCGCCAGAACCGCTGCTGGGGCAGGCCCAGCTGCAGCGCGGTGCCGCCGGCCTGCTTGAACAGCTGGTCGGCGGCCTCGACGGCCCGCTGGGCCGCCCGGACCTGGGTCCGGCGGGACTGCAGCCGCTCGATCTCCGTCAGCGACCCCTTCGCCACGAACGTGTCGTAGCAGCGGCGGATGTCGTCGAGGAAGTGGACCTTGCTCGCCTCGATGTCGGCCGTGGCCTCGCCCACCGCCACCATCTGGTGCGGGTTGCTCGTCGCCCTCCCCGACCGGGACAGGACCCGGTTCCGGGTGTAGTTCAGCGCCTCGTTGACCGCGCCGTCGGCGATGCCGATCGCGGCCGCCGCGATGGCCCCGCCGAACAGCATCCCCCACGACAGCCCGTACACCGGGTTGCCGGGCTGGTTCTTCCGGGCCAGGACGCCCTGGACGACCTGCATGTGGTCGTGGATCCGGTACTCGGGCACGAACGCGTCGCTCACGACGATGTCCTTGCTGCCCGAGCCCTTCAGCCCGATGACCTGCCAGCTGTCCTCGACGATCGTCCAGTCGGCCCGCGGGATGATGAAGTGGCGGACGTCCGGCGGGTTGGAGGGCTTGCCGTCCTCCCCCACGACCATGGCGCCGAGGATCGCCCAGTTGGAGTGGTTGGTGCCGGTGGAGAAGGACCACTTGCCGGACAGCACGTACCCGCCGTCGGCCTTCCTCGCCGTGCCCATCGGCGCGTAGGGCGAGCAGGTCCAGGTGTCGGGGTCATCGCCCCAGATCTCCTCCTGGAGCTTGCGCTCCCCGGTGGCGATCTCGTAGGGGTGGATGCCGACGACGCCGGCCACCCAGGCCGCGGGCGGGGAGTAGAGCCCCAAGCGCATCACGGCCTCGTAGAAGTCCGCCGGGTGGGCCTCGTAGCCGCCGAACTCCCTCGGCTGGCCCAGCCGGATGATGCCGATCTCCCTCATCCGGGCCGCGGTCTCGTCGGGAAGACGGCCGAGTTCGTCGGCCTCCTCGGCGTGGGCGGCCAGGTACTCCCCCGCCTCGTCGATGCGGGCCAGGACTCCGTGCGGATCGCTCATGTCAGTTTCCTTTAGTTCGAGAGGATGAACTCGGTGACGAGGCGGTTGAACTCGTCGGCGTGCTCGAGCTGGGCCCAGTGACCGCAGCGGTTGATCAGCAGGGCCCGCGAGTCCGGGATCGCCGCCACCAGGCGAAGCGTGTTCTCGAAGTGCACGACCCGGTCGTCGCGGCCGTGGATCAGCAGCGACGGCGCGGTAATCCCGGTGACCTCCTCCGGGGTGGCTCCGCAGGCCACCAGGGCGCCGGTCTGGAAGCCCTTGAGCGCGTTGGGGATGTGCTCGGGGTGGGCCTGGACGGCGGCGGCGCGTCCTTGCGCGATCTCATCGCTGGCCATGGCCGGGTCAAAGGCCATGACCGACACGAGCTCGCGCATCGTCTCCGTGGTCGGGTTCTGGTAGCCCTTCAGCAGGATCTTGATGCCCTCGGTCGGCCCGCCGGCGCCGAACATCGACGGCACGCCCATGAACGCCCCGGGGCCCATCGTGATCAGGTGCGATACCCGGTCTTTGTAGCGGGCGGCGGCGGCGATCGCGATGATGCCGCCCATCGAGTTGCCCACGAGGGCCGCCTTGTCCAGGCCGAGCGCGTCCATGAACTCGATGACCTGGACCGGCCCGTTGAAGACGTTGTCCTTGACCGCGTCGGACTGGCCCCAGCCGATGACGTCGATCGCGAACACCCGGAAGTTCTCCGCGAGCGCCTCGATGTTCGGGTTGAAGTTGGACCAGCCGGACGCGCCGGCGCCGCTGCCGTGGATCAGGATCAGCGGGTGGCCCTCGCCCGCCTCGTTGTAGTGCATCGTGCCGCTGGGCAGGTCAATGAAGCGGCTGGTGGATTCGGCGGTCAGCGCCATGGGGCGTCTCACTCTCCTTCGGGGCCGCGGATGACGAGGCCGGGCGGGACCGGGTCCTCGGTGTGCTGGTGGCCCCAGATGCTGATGCGGTCGTAGGTCTTGGGCACCCACGGGTCCTCGACGGCGATGCCGCCGTACCCGTACTCGATGTGGAAGTCGGCCGGGGAGAGCATGTAGAACGACGTCATCCGGTCATTGGAGTGGCGGCCGAGCTGCCGGGTAATGGCGACGCCCCGGCGCTGGCACTCGTCCAGGCACTGTCCCACGTCATCCATGGACGTGACCTCCAGCATCATGTGCTGCAGGGCGGTGATGGGGGCCTCGGCCACGGCGAGGGAGTGGTGGCGGCCGTTGATGTGGTAGAACCGCGCGTTGATCTGCCCGTCGAAGATGTGGTCGCTGAGCCGGAAACCCAGCACGCCGGCGAAGAAGGCGTCCGCCTTCTCCAGGCTCGGCACGAGCAGCACGACGTGTCCCATGCCCTGCTCGCCGGTCTTGAACCCGGTCAGCGGCCGGCCGGGCCGGAACGAGGCCGGGACGACGCTCCGTCCCCAGCTCAGCTCGTGCCGGAAGCCGAACGGGTCGGTGAACCAGAGGAATCCCTCGGCCGCCCGTTCCTTCGCGGTCTCCGCGTCGCCCTCCCGGGCCTCGACGCCCGCCCCGGCGAGCGCGCGGGCGACCTCGTCGGCGTCCGCCCGGTCGGCGACGCTCCAGCCGATGTAGGCGAGGTCCTTCTTCTCTCCCGGGTGGACCGAGAGCCGCCATACGGCCTCGTCCATCTTCAGGCGCACCGCGCCGTCGGGACCCGGCTCGGCGGTCTGCAGGCCGAGAACCTCCGGCCCGAAGGTAGTCCACTCGTCGTGCGCCGGGGTAGCGACGCCCAGATATGCCAGCGACCGGATCACTGGATGCCTCCTTTGGCCTCCGAAGATCGGCGATCCTAGAATTCACACTCTAGGATCGACGCTCTAAAGTGGGAGCAACGTAACACCGAGGCCGACAAGGTGGCAAGAGGCAGATGACAGAGTCCGGCCGGCGCGCGCAGCGCACGGAGGAATCCCGCCGCAAGATCCTCGAGGCGACCCTGGAACTGGCCGCCGAGCACGGCTATGAGGGCACGACCATCGGGAAGGTGAGCGAGCGGTCCGGCCTGCCGACCGGGTCGGTGTACTGGCATTTCGAGAGCAAGGACAAGCTGTTCGGCTCCCTGCTCGAGCACTGCGTCACCGAGTGGGAGGCCCGGCAGCAGTGGACCCACCGCGGGCGGCAGCCGTCCCGGGAGCGATTCGAGAAGCTCATCGCGCTGCGGAGCGCGGAGGCCTCCGGCCCGGCCAGCTTCTGGCGGCTGGGCATCCTGCTCGCCCTGGAGCAGCGGCTGGCCGGCACCGCGGCCCGGCAGACCTTCCTGGACATCCGGCGCACCCGCCTGGCCGACATCACGGGCTGGTGGGAGCACCTGCTGCCCGGTCGCGTCCGCGCCGCCGACCCGGGCCTGGCGGCGCGGCTGGCCCAGTTCACGATGGCGACCGCGGACGGGCTGTGCGTCGCGAGCGGCGCGGGCGAGGACTGGGACCACAGCGCCCTGGCCGGCATGCTGCTCGACGCCCTGCGCCATCTCGTCGACGACGCCGTCGGGCGCGCCAGCGCGGCGGAGTGATGCCCGGGCGGGCGCGACCAGGTCAGGACCGGTGCGGCCAGCCGGAGCCGGATCCGCTCACAGAGGGCTACTCCGCGGCGTGGCGGTCCAGGAACTCGTAGACGTCCACGTCGTCGACGCCCGGGAACGCCCCGGTGGGCAGGGCCGACAGGATGTGGGAGTGGGCCCGGGCCGACGGCCAGGCGTTGCCCTCCCAGCGCTCGGCCAGGGTGAGCGGGGCCCGCTGGCAGCACTCGCCGTCCGGGCACTGCGACCGGGTCCGCACCGTCGTCTCCCGGCCGCGGAACCAGCGGGAGTGGTCGAACGGCACCCCCAGGGAGATAGCCGACCCCCGGTCGGCCCGCGGGTCGATCTGGGCGACGCAGAAGTAGGTGCCGTTCGGCGTGTCGGAGTACTGGTAGTACGGGGAGAACCGGTCGGCCGCGCCGAAGACCCGGCGGCCCGACCACTCGCGGCACATGCGCTGCCCCTCGATCGCGCCGGACACGTCGGCGGGGAAGTTGATCCCGTCGTTCGCGTAGGCCTTGTAGATGATGCCGCTGGAATCGTTCTTCACGAAGTGGCACGGCACGTCCAGGTGGTGGGTGATGAGGTTCGTCACCCGGTGGGACGCCTGCTCGTAGGAGACCGAGAACACGTCGGTGAGATCCTCGATCGACAGGTCGCGGTTCTCCTGCGCCGCCTTCAGGAACGGCACCGCCGCCGACTCCGGCATCAGCATCGCCGCCGCGAAGTAGTTCGACTCCACCCGCTGGCGGAGGAAGTCGGCGAAGTCCTTCGGCGTGTCATGCCCCAGGAGGAAGTGGCCGAGGGCCTGGGAGATGATGGTGCGCGGCGAGTGCCCGCCGACCGACTCCTGCGACACGTAGATGCGGTGGGACTGCATATCCGTGAGGGACCGCACGGTGCGCGGCAGGTCATGCACGAACCGGACGGTGAACCCGTGCCGGGCCACGGCCGTCATCAGCATGCCCTGGGACAGCGCCCCGCCGGAGTACCCGGCCCGTTCCAGGGCGCTGGCCGCGGCCTTCTCGACCTCGGCGAAGTAGTTGCCCCGGGTCCGCATGGCCTCGCGCAGCGCCGCGTTGGCCTCCCGGGCCTCCTCCGGGGTCGCGGTCGGCTTCGAGCGCTGGGTCCGCAGTTCGGTGGCCAGGCCGACCAGGTGCTCGAGCACGTCGGTGGGCACCCGCGCCCCCACCCGGAGCTGCGGCAGCCCGAGCGCGCGGTAGGACGGGTCCTTCTGCGCCTGCTCCAGGGCGATCTCCAGCTGGGCCCGCCGGTTCGGCGGCGCCTTCTTCAGCAGTTCCGCCACCGGCACGCCCAGGGCCGAGGCCAGCTGCTCCACGAGGGACAGGCGCGGCTCGCGGCGGCCGTTCTCGATCAGCGACAGGACCGACGGCGTCCGGCCGACCTTCTCCCCGAGTTCAGCCAGCGTCAGCCCGCGGGCCCGCCTCAGGTGGCGCAGCCGCTGGCCGAATGTAGCTAGGTCTAGACCTTCGGTCTCAACCAATATTTGCGAATCTTTCATCGCGAAAAACTGTAGCACTTAATCCGTTCGGAAAAAACTGGTCTTTTTTACAGCTCTCACGGTCTCATCCGGGGTTACCGGCGGGTCACCATGTAAGTGCGCACGCAGCCGGGACCGGCGGTGCCGGCCACAGACTGAAAGGCAAGTGATCCATCGTGACCACCATCAGCGAACTCGCCAGCCAGCTCCAGAAGGAGTGGGAGACCAACCCCCGCTGGAAGAACGTCAAGCGCAACTACACCGCCGAGGAAGTCATCAAGCTCCGCGGTTCGGTCACCGAGGAGAACACCCTCGCCCGCCTGGGCGCGCAGAAGCTGTGGGACGGCATTCACGGCGACGAGGCCTTCCGTGCCCTGGGCGCCCTCACCGGCAACCAGGCCGTGCAGCAGGTCAAGGCCGGGCTCAAGGCCATCTACCTGTCCGGCTGGCAGGTCGCGGGCGACGCGAACCTGTCCGGGCAGACCTACCCGGACCAGTCGCTGTACCCGGCCAACTCCGTGCCCGCGGTCGTCCGCCGCATCAACAACGCCCTTCTGCGCGCCGACCAGATCCAGTGGTCCGAGGGCGAGGGCGACATTGACTACCTGCGCCCGATCGTGGCCGACGCCGAGGCCGGCTTCGGCGGCGTGCTCAACGCCTTCGAGCTTATGAAGAACATGATCGCGGCCGGCGCCGCGGGCGTGCACTTCGAGGACCAGCTGTCCTCGGAGAAGAAGTGCGGCCACCTGGGCGGCAAGGTCCTCATCCCGACCGCCCAGCACGAGAAGACCCTGACCGCCGCCCGCCTGGCCGCCGACGTCTGCGACGTGCCGTCCCTGGTCATCGCCCGGACCGACGCCGACGCCGCCACGCTGCTCACCTCCGACGTGGACGGGCGCGACCAGAAGTACACCACCGGCGAGCGCACCGCCGAGGGCTTCTACCGGGTCAAGAACGGCATCGAGCCCTGCATCGACCGCGGCCTGGCCTACGCGCCCTACTCCGACCTGCTGTGGATGGAGACCTCCACCCCGGACCTGGAGCAGGCCCGCGTCTTCGCCGAGGCGATCAAGAAGGAGTACCCGGAGCAGCTGCTGTCCTACAACTGCTCCCCGTCCTTCAACTGGAAGAAGCACCTGGACGACGCCACGATCGCGAAGTTCCAGCGCGAGCTGTCCGCGATGGGCTACAAGTTCCAGTTCATCACGCTGGCCGGCTTCCACGCGCTGAACTACTCCATGTTCGACCTGGCCCGCGGCTACGCGACCGAGGACATGACGGCCTACACCAAGCTGCAGCAGGCGGAGTTCGCCGCCGAGTCGGCCGGCTACACCGCGACCAAGCACCAGCGCGAGGTCGGCGCCGGCTACTTCGACCAGGTCGCGACCGCCATCGCGCCCGACTCGGAGACCACGGCGCTGAAGGGCTCCACCGAGCACGCGCAGTTCTGAGTTCCGCTTAGGGGCACCGCGAAAAACGCGCCCGCGGCCCGGTTCTTCGTTGAGCCGGGCCGCGGGCGCGACGCTTTTCTGAGGGGTTTTCAGCCGGGCCGTTACTGGACGATCGTCGGGTTTTCGCCGAGGTCGGCCAGCAGGCCGCTGGCGCTGCCCGTGTCGTCGTACACACGGCGGCGGCGCCACCGGG
>Ga0131853_10014711_pt1 | contig 14329 bp, 6 predicted proteins | sample TergutLab28metaG_FD_92764 | JGI IMG/M metagenome (GOLD analysis project Ga0131853, IMG submission 92764) | Labiotermes labralis P1 segment gut microbial communities from Petit-Saut dam, French Guiana - Lab288 P1 (version 2) (version 2) | ecosystem: Host-associated > Arthropoda: Insects >... | reverse complement strand
TGTGAGTGCGGTAATGAACCTTCGGGTTCCGTGAAATGCGGGGAATTTCTTGACTAGCTGCAAACCAGTTAGCTTCTCAAGAAGGACTCTGCGCCATGGAGTAAGTAAGTAAGTAAGTAAGTAGTGTACAAGTTATGAATCTTCATTTAATGTAGGTTTCACTGCCTTTTTTTTGTTACATACCATCGAGTATAATGTTCTCGTCTTTTCTAAGTTGCTCTTTGTAAGTGCGGGTTATTTTTAATGTATCTTTTGTAAGTGAAATTGTGTTCTGGGTTTTGATTTGGATGTGCTTATAACATGCTATCCCTCACGTCAGTGGGGCATTGTTTAGGGTGAAGACGCAGCCATGTTATGTTTGTTGATCGAAAAATGTATGATTTCTTAGGACCGTGGGAGGGTCTGAACGGGTAGAGGGGCCATGAAAATGGAGGCAACTGTTCAGGAGAAACGAACGCATAAGCGTACAAGACTACAAGAAATGATCATCCAGAAGAATGTAAATTAAATATTTAAAACAATGAAGAGCAAAAAACCTTATGTTTATTGGAACGTGCTGCATCATTTTAATAGTTGAAGAATAAAATGCCAACTTGATGTCACTTGCTATTTTATTTCACTTCTTATGTGCTCAACATGTTTCGAACATTAATATATTCATCATCAGGAGCTTGCGACTATTCTGTTGAATTACCACATTGGTCGTACTGTTCTCGGTTCGATGTGTGTTGGAGTTTCGGTGTGGTTGGGTTGGAGTGGTATCTGTGTAGCAGCCTGAAGCACAGCTTCAGCCTGCTACACAGATACCACTCCAACCCAACCACACCGAAACTCCAACACACATCGAACCGAGAACAGTACGACCAATGTGGTAATTCAACAGAATAGTCGCAAGCTCCTGATGATGGATATATTAATGTTCGAAACATGTTGAGCACATAAGAAGTGATAGCAAGTGATATCAAGTTGGTCTTTTATTCTTCAACTAGCAGAAAACCTCTTCCATTTTTATCTTTTTAGGTCTTAAAATACCATTAATTAGTCCCCGTGACATTGATAAAATACGAAATAATCGTCCTTATGATTTATTAGAAAACCCTCTGATATAAGTTTTATGTTTACTTAACCCAATAGTATCTATTTTTGTCTTCATAAAAACACTGAAGTATCGGAAGTTTTGAAATTAGATATCACATTGGAAAACAACGGATAAGAAAGAAAGTATTCTGATGATGAGGGAAATGTTTGTCTAATTTTGAACTATTTTTCTAGATGTCGAACTCCAAAAAGGCAGTTTCGAGGGCATGGAAATAAATGAAATGAATGCATTTCAGGGTGGCAGTTCGTTCGTTTTTATTACACTTTTAAGGGATAAAGAAAAACGCAGCATGTGCGAAATCGGGAGTACCGGGTTCTCAATTTATTCCACAATACACTTTCCCAGGAAACAGCCTGAGCAATGAAAAATGAAGAGATACGTTCGTGAACTAAAAGTAAATGGAAGTTGAGTACCAAAACATCAGGCTGGAACCAAAAACCAAGGCAGGTCAACTTGTCAACTGTGATAACATCTTAGGGAGAAATGTTTAAAATTATTGGACAACTGTTTAGGCAGCGAGAGATTTTAAATAAATTTCAATGCCTTATTTTAAAGACGAGGTGCGATGTTTTCAAAGCGAAATTTTTGAAGATTCAGGTCTTCATGGTTTTGACGCTGTATTGTTTGGTGAATAGTTACAGTCATTTCGAAAGATGGTTGTGACTTCATCATCAATGTCACGTAGTTCAAAAGAGAAACGACTGGTGAAAAAAGCATAAAGCAACACGTTGTATTTATTTTAGTAACGTTTGTGCTAAAGCGTTGTTTAAGAAATTCTAGGCATCTAAACAAAACTTGACAATGAAGTTCTTAATGTCGTCTACTGTGGAGCACTCTTTACTAAACGTTGTGTAACATCCGACACATTTGACCCACAGCTGTCCGTAAAGAACAGCTCTCAACAAAACGGACGCTGTCTGTCATCATTGCTATCCTCGTCTTTAGTTTCAATGACAGTGGGCTCTTCGAAGTTATTATCAACAGTCCGATATATCTGAGAGTGTTACTGCCAGGTTTTTATTTCTTGTGGGCCCATTAGTTGCTTCCCGCTTTCCTTCACGGGGCTGGCTTTGCTTTATGCCAACTTCCTTTTTCTCGTTACTGGCTTTTTTTTGTTCTTTGGGAGCTTTCTTTTCCATGCATCCAGCCGATTTGTTCTAGTAAGGAGAACTCGTAACCACGACCGTGGCCCCAAACTGAGATGGCCGGCGTTTTAGACATACTTCGAACATTTTCATGGATATCTGGAAGAAGGCTGACATCGGAAGGAAATGCAAGTTTGGATGAAGTGTATTATGTATTCTGTAACATGACACTTGAGACAGGCCGTTGAACTATACCGCTAGGACTATCCAGAGTGAGTTTTAATTCTTCGGTTCAATGTAGAATTTGGGCTTCTTGTAGGAACTCAGATTTGTCATAATCATCATCATCATCATCGTCATATCTTTCATGGTGTTGGGCCACTTGTTGACCAGTTCCGGTCTCACGTATCCAGAAGTCTATTTATAGGTCTCCCATGATTCCTTCTGCCAGTTGGGGAGTAGTGTTTCATTACCCTGGGTAATCTATTCCGAGACATTCTATCCGGCTTCATTCTGTGAGACTTGTCAGTGGTTAAAATTTCCCCTGAATGGGTTACGGGCCCAGAGCAGGGTAAGTCCAGTGGTAGGATTGCTACCTTTAGCCTCTGGACTGACATCAACATTTATCATAAATGTTACTGTTAGAAGTGATCAAACCAGTTATTTTTACGCCAATAAGTTTTGTTGGCTGTCATTTTGCAAAGGAAGTGAGCTGTATATTTCTACCGCAAATAAAGTTTTTAACGAGGGGTGAAATAAAAATGCTAGCCGCTGCATTTCCTTTGTGCGGTGCGGTGGGGTGGCAAGCACAAGACATGACACCATTTTCTTGAGAGAGATGGAACAGTTGTGTATGTTTTGTGAGGGAATTGTGTGTTCCGTATCACACGTTCCTCTTTGACTTCACATGACCAGAGAACTGTTGGTATCATTGTGTGAAGTTTTCTGATCCCTCCAACCCGATTTGTGGCATGTTGCAACTGTGCCGGGAGTCCTATATAACTGTTTTGCTTTCATGTTGATTCTTGAATACACAAGAAGAGAAGGCAATACACGCCCTGCAGCACTCATGCAGGTGACAACTAACTGTCACAAGTGAATCTCTTTCTGCAGATACTGCTGCAATCTACCGCCTACGTTTCAGTCAGACCACATTACACCTGAACTGTACGACTGATAGAGCAGTTCCATCGCAGTAATGTAGACAGTGTGGGACGAACCGTATCGGAGTGAGGGCCCAGAGATATAGAAGAGCTTGAGAATATGCTCTGGTGCAGCAGGTTTTGCTGTCGCAGTGGATTATAGCTGTGACTTGCGTAGATTTAGCTATCATTATCAGTGCATAAACTAGTGAAACATTATTTACCTCGCTTTTTGTCTTTACTAGAAAATTATTAGGAAATGTGCCAGATGGGTTGCTTTACTCATGATATTTCATAGTAAAATAAAGAAACTGTTTTTTCTTAAACATTCAATAAAGAACTAGCTATTGTTCAAGGTCGTCAGTTGAGCTGGGCTTCATAGCATTTGGAATATTCAGTGAGTTTTCAGTATTTTGTTCTTTGCTGTTAAATTCGTTCTTACGGGTGGATTTTAGAATTAAACATTTGTGGAGGCTTTCGGTATTACGACTTCTTGTTTTTAATGATCGTCATTAACCTCTTGAGGTTTATAGCCTACTCATCTCTAACAATACATTCTACTTTTTTGAAGAGATCTGTAAAACTCTCTGATGGATCTTACGTCACACAGTGTGGATTTAGGGCAACGCCTTATGGTAGACATTTAGCGCAATATTATAGCATAAAATGGCAAATTTTAGTGGTGAAAACATCAAGTATGGTTTAATAATTTCAGCCTGCGAAAGAAACGGCTTTATGTTTAGAGCATATCGGTCGTATAAACATAATTTACTGCATAACTGTCAGATTCGAAACGCTCATTTATCAAAATGCTGCGCAGTATATGAAGGCGAAACGTAATTTTCAACTAATGCCCATGAACTTGCTGCTTTTTCTAACAGTCCACAGACACACAAGATGTCCTGTACATCTGGATGTACACCCTGCATTAATCTTCATTGTCAGCACGTAGCAGCAACGATACTTCAGTGTGAACAATTAGGGGTGTTTTGCAGAAACAGGCGAAATCTCCCTTGCAAAGTATTGTGGGAGTTGAGTGTCCGTATAACAAATTCCTCGAACTTCTAGTCGAAATAAGTTTTCTCTTCAATTTTCATCTTCCACCACGTCGATTATTATGCCAGGCATTGCGCCAAAATGATCTACTTATATTTTGATGTATCACTGAGGGAGATTAATTTATACGTCCAGTTTGTGAGAAAATGGGCTCAATTCCAGTATGCCGTTCAAAGCTGCAGCGTTCTGGGTGGGAAATATTTTATAAATTGTAATCAATCACAATGGCAGTTATTGTTGTGGAAGGAGGTTTGTGGGGAGGAGAGTTGGGGGAAATAAATACAGGAAAGTTCTTCGTACAAAATTAGCTGTTTCAGATCCTGAATACAAAATTTTTCATAAGGGGAAAGAAATAAAATCTGTGATAGAGAAAGAAGGATAAGGGAAGAGGACGAAGAGAGAAGATGTGTAGGGAAAAACAGTGGAATGTTAAGAGTAAATGGGGGGAAATGTATAGAAGAATAAGCCAAAGGTTAAGTTGAAAAAAATTGTTAAAAGAGAAGAAGAAAACGTGTAGAACGACAATAATGAGATTAGATGGAAAAGAAGGAGAAGAAAAAGATATAGGAATAATAGAAGAAGAATTTTGAGGAAAAAGAAACAAGTCAAAAAACAGTACTGTGAAGAAAAATGTGTGGAAAGTGTTCAAGACGGAAGAATGTGTAATCAAAAAGAAATGGAAAGGAATATTAAGAAGAAGACATAGAATAGACGAAGAGAGAGATAAAACTTTGAAAGTCTGTCATTTATATTCTGTCACTCTGATACACTGCAGTGTGTTCTATAAGAGGTTATCGCTTCTGGATTATGTGGAACAGGAAACTTCATATATAATTGTGTTTAGCACAACCGGGAAATTTAGTTACTGTCTTCTGGGCTGTGATGCTGTCTTGTCTGTTAGGAACTGACAAACATTCCGTGGAACGTAATGTCTTCTTATTCTACTTGTAGATGGAAGCGATAGGGTTTTTCGAAAAGTAAATATATACATATATTGCTACCAGACTGCATGGCTTTATGTCTTACAAGGCGAACATCCATCGTCACCGCAGTAAGAAATTTAAATCTGGAATGTATAAAATAATTTGCTATCTTGAAAGTTCCTACTATTTTCTATGGCGCTATAACCCAGATAGGTTCTAGACCGCCTTATACGAGCCTTATAGGTCACGCACAATTAGACACGCACGCGCGCGCGTGCGTTAGAGCTCCTCTGAATGAGTGGTCAGCTCTTCATAGAGGCCACTACCTACACAACACATAAAAAACAAAGAGACGAATATCCTTGTTCTCAGCGGGAATCGAACCCGCGATCCCAGGAATCAAGAGGCTGCAGACCTACACCTTATGCCGCACGACCACCGGAATCAGCACTAAACTTGTTCGTTTGACTTAAAAATTAACATTTTTACTGCTTCAGTAAAAACATTCGTGTCGGTTCCATCTAAAAGGCTTGCAGACTTAATAGTGATTTATGCAAATTTCTGGGCTCGTGGATTGTTACAAGTTCATGGCTGTTGAGAATCCTGACAGATCGATAAGTGATGAAGTGACGTGACAGGTATTCATATCGTAATATGTAAGGAATTACAACGACGTAGCCGTATGTGCAAACGTAACATTGTACCTTTGCCAAGCTTTGACTATATGAAGTTGCAAAATCAACTGGGGCACTGCTGGACACGGATATCGAAATGCAGATGTGATGAAAGAAACGGCAGTTTATATTTGGAGAGGAAACATTTTCATTATAATCTTTTACAGCAGAATAATTCAGAGTTTTGTGGTGTTTATATGTGTTGTTGAAGCTCTATCACAGTTAAATTTCTATTACTTCTCACGGCTATTTCTTGGTGTACTTTACATTCGTGAAAGTGTGCGAATGGATTTGCACTGAACATATAAATATCGATTTAATACAGTGGACAAATAAAATTAGAATCTTTCGTATATTTATTTAAGTACCTCGCTAGGGAGACTAGGGAATTGAATGTACAGCTCCATTCATTAGTAACCTTGACATTAGATATAGACGAGTGGTCAGTTTCACGCTCCGGCCTCTTTACTAATTTTATCAGCCTGCCACTGTCTTATACAATCATCTAGTTGAGTGTAGTATTGAGTGTATCTTATTTCTCTATGATTAATGGTAATGTTATTTTCCCATGTAAGTCTCCGCTTTCGTACTTTGTGATTAGTATTGAATTAATAATTGTGGTTCTTTTGAAAGTCGTACTAAAATTAAGAACTGAAAGTAAATAAAATTATTTAGAATTTAGTGATATATTCTCCTTTATATTTTCAACTTTTCTAATGATTATGTGTGTTTTTATATGTATATATATATATATATATATATTAAATGTACATAATAATACAGGTCCTAATCTTGAATATGGGAAAGACATAAATATATGTTACGAAACGTCGTTTTCTACAGCTCAGAAAACATATTAACGTCTACATAAAAACAAGGCTGTCTGTGCGTTATAATGCACACTACGCCGTGAAGACACATCAGGGAGTGGAGGTATATCTCCACACGTTTGTAACCTGGGCATTAGACAGACGTGAGTAGTTAGATTTGCGTCTGCCTGAGTGGTGACCGGATTCGGTTTCATACTGTAGAGAAGAGAGACCTTTACCCCTCTGGGACTCGAATACGGATACGACGGCCATTAATCCTGCAAACTAGTCACTATAGTGACTGAGCTATCACATCACCCACAATGTAATATTCAGAATAATTATGATATATATTCACTCATTAATATCTTAATCAACGTTAGGATTATAAATCTGTTCATTAACACTTTGCTGGCAAGGCCATTTTTCGCACTTTAATGGCTCACTTTAGTCTAACATACTTATCTGCCATTAATAACTTTCGGTAGCGAGAACCAATTTGTAACCAAGTTTCACAGATAGCTGTGACGAAGGGCGAGGAACATTCCCGCTAATACGTCACGAACAGCCAGTGTGTGAGGAACCTTTTCCTGGCAGAATAGTTTATGATTCGAAATGGAAGTGAAAAGGTCAGTTGTCCTTTATGAATTTGGTTGCAGTTAATCACAAACCAATCATTTTCATGCAAGAGTAATAACCGCCTAAACTACTGTGGTTACTTCAGAAGTCAGACGCTTTTATATTAAATATTATGCAATTTGACGTCACAGATTATCTATGTTGGGTATAATAAAATAAACATTTGTAAGAATAGAAGTTTTATGTTTTGTTGACCGTGCACCTCGATACACTGCTGTAATAATAACCAACTTGATGAATTATTTATCCTCCGGTTATTTCGTCAATCAATCTCTACATGTTTCTGGCATATTTGTAACCCATCACCAAGAGGTATAATGTATATATTTATACAAAACAACTGGTAGGTGTTGCGCTTTTCAGTTGACAGTCTGTTGGCCGGGTTGGGCTACAAATATGCCCGAAACATGTAGAGGTTGATTGACGAAATGAACTGAGGATAAATATTGGATCAAGGTGGTTTTTATTACACAGAAGAATACAATTGTTTTTTTTTTTCGTACGATGCTCAGTATAAGAAGTTATTTTGTACCAAAACAACTTTCGAAACTGAAGATCTGAGACGGTGTTATCCACTTTGGGAACAGAAAACTGAATAATATACTGGGAGAAGTTTCACAAAATTTAATTTACATAGGGTAATTATTTTATCTGAGAGCTATTAATTGCCATAACCTGTTGGCTCGTTTGTCGTTGTAATGTAGCTCACACAAACGACAGTCCTCAAGTGCTGCGGACTGTTGGCGGGGAGTGACAAAATTCTTTTGTCATACAAAATACGGACCCTGTGTAGTACTGTATTATATCAAGACCACTTACGAAATCAGTGATCTTAATTTAAGAAATGTGCATGCTAAAGAATAAGTGAATTGAATAGCTTCATCATCATCCACTTCCCTTAGTCTGTCTTACGACAGGTTCCTAGCCTCTTCTAAAGCGATTTCTGCAGACAGTGCGATATAGTGCTTCTTTTTTCAGTTTCCATTAACTTATCGTTTTCTCAAAGTCATACAATAGCTGCTAACTTCTTCTTCCTCGTCTTCCCGCACTTATATTCTTCTATCAATCTTTCCTTCATAACGTGCTTTATAAGGCAGTTTCTACACAAGATGTGACCAATCCATTAGTCTTCCATGTTTTCATTTTACCTACGACAATTCTTTCCTTCTTGACTCTTCTTGACTCTATGTAATAAGTCTTCATTTTTCACACGATCAGTCCAAATGATCTTCTCCATGATTCTTCAGCATCACATTTCAGAACTTTCCAGATATTTCTAATATGATTTCCGAAGTGTCATTCTTCAGCCCCATAAAGAGCCATGCTCCAAATTTGGTATTTCACAAGTTTCTTCTTTAAATTGAAATCCAATTTGCAGTTGAACAGAGCTTTCTTCTTGTTAAATGCTGATTTTGCAGTGGCAATGCTTGATTTAATTTCACGTTTACATTTTGCGTCATTCCTTTTAAGGTTACTCAAGTATTTGAAATATTTCACATTTTCGAGTTGGCTTTGATCTAAAAATTTTTAAATCCGATATTAGAATCTCCTGACTATTATTACGTGTGTGAGTGCTAAATTGTGTTGTGATTTCGGAAGCTATTTTCCCATCGTAAATGCGGACTGTAAGAAAAGCGTAATACCTACTGTGATTTGGCTAACGTGTTTGTATTTAAATCGAAAACAGCAAGGAAATACGTGTTTTGAAGATACAATGGTTTTTGTTTTCCTCATAATGGTCTCCATTAGAAATATTTGTCGACTTGCGGTCGAAATACAAGTATAAATGCGTTTAGGTCGTCATGTAAAGTGTCCGATACTCTTCCTGTATTTTAATCAAAATCGTTATTTTCGACACAAACATTTCAAATATCATATTTAAGAGGGATTTCTCTGGTGGTTCGCGAGTTGTCACATATGGAGAGTCTTTGATTTTAAATTGTTGTTCCGTTCTCACCATAATCGCATTTATTCCTACAACTGCATTGGCTTTTTGGCAGTCTTAATCTTGAAAGAGTTCGTGGCACTTATTCCCATTCATTGTGCTTGTATTTTGTTAGTGCAACAAGTTTTTCTTTAAGAAATGTCGAACTGAATCAATTATTCCATCTATTTATAACTCTGATGAACGAAATTAGGGCCATAGAAAAGTGCATAGAGGCAAATAAGTGTCCGGTTTATTCCGTATGACGGGTATATTACTTTAAGATATGCCTAAATAACCAGCTGAAAAGTAGGGGCTCCTTGTGGTAAATAGAGAGATTTCGCTAAAGAATATATTTGAAGAAAATTATAAACTTTTATCAGAAACAATCTTAAAGAACCCCAATGATTACCTTGTGACGAAATTGAAATATAAGCATAGTTATGAAGGGTGCGAAGAACGCCAGTAGATAATAGCGTTACCATGATACTACGTAGGTTATTCGGAAAGTAAGTACCGTCTGCGCATATCTCTAGTGCATCCTCGAAACTGTCACTTTGCGCATGTGCAGTGACTTCCTCTAGCAATTGAGAAGCCACAGACGCCATTTCGTGAAATTCGTATATGTTTATGTTTGTTCCTGTGCGTTAAACAAGTTTAAGACAAATGAAGGGGACGCCGACTGTGATATACGGTCTGTAATTCGTTTTTGAACTCTAGGAATGTGCTACCAAGTGAGATTCATTACCAGATCTCTCAAGTGTATGGTGACAATTCGATGAGTGATGGCATGGTTAGGAAATGGGTTCAGATGTTCAATGAAGGAAGAGAGAACGTGCACGATGAGGCGCGAAGTGGGCGTCCATCTTTGGTGAATGATGATTTGGTGCGTAAAGTCAACGAAAGAGTGCGTGATGACAGACGTTTCACAATTTCTGATCTGTCCCTGCACTTTTCTCAAATTTCAAGGACTCTACTCTATGACATTGTCAGTAGTGCCTAACATCGCAGGCGGCCGCATTCTATGAGGAGAGTATACAAAACTTTGTGCCCCGCTATGATAAGTGCCTCAATAATGGCTGCGAATATGTGGAAAAATAGTTTGAAGAATGTAGAATCTGATAACAATAAAATTTTATATGAAAACTTACTCGATTCTTTTACAGCGAAACGGTACTTACTTTCTGAATAAGTCTCGTATTTGTTGGAAACACACAGACATTAATTTTCATACCAATTAATATTTCAGTCAGTCAACACAACAGTATATTCAGGAAGTACAATGTTCCATTTTCGGCTAAACTGATTAGCCATCATCAGGCCTAATTACAAGAATAAAAAAGGGATATATTTTACAATTGGTCTTCAGGTTTGAGATCTATACTTTCACAAGCAAAAATACATATATGGTGTTGAAAATACGGAATGTCTGGAATGAATAAGTAACTGAAGCCTATAAGACATTAAAAAATGTTGATAAATGAAAAAATGTGACCTATGAAATAAAATACAATTTTCTTGGAAGCGACGGATACATATTGTATTTTTAACGTTTTACAGACTTTAAGCTACACGTACACATTTCAGGCATTTTACATTCTATTTGTATTTTTGCTTGTAAATTTGAGATATGAAACGTGAAATTTATTTGTAAATATACTCGTACCCTTTATATATTATAGTAATGAGGCCTGATGATGGCTAATCAGTTTAGCCGAAACATGTAGCCTTTAGCCTTCTTGAGTATAACGTTGTGTTGACTCATTACAACATTCATTTGTATTCAGTAACACATCGTGGATGTGCTAACTTAAAGCAAATTAATTATTACGTTAAATTTGCATGCCACTCTAATTCTTGTATATAGCCCACCATGCAATTAGGGATTATACTGAGAGGAACCTGTGCATAGTGTTACAGCACCACACATACCCCTTATTTTATTTGTTAAATTCACTTGTGTTGTAACTGAGGAGGAAAGTGTCAGGAACACTTAACAGAAACACGCGTCCCCGATATGTCTCATACGCCATGGTTCAGTTTCTGACTGAAACAGGTATCTTTATTTAAATTTTTGCCAGAGTTAACGCAGGACCCAGACCTTCATAACCTACAAATTGTTTGCTAGTTTGTTTGAAAACTTAGGTCTACAAAATGTTAGAAGACAGTAGAATTGAATAAAGTGGAAAGATGGCTAATAAAGACGGGAGGAAAGAAGGGAACAGGGGAATATAAAAGGTGTAGTTTCCTGTTATCAAAGAAATTATTAAACCTGTTAAGTTCGGTAAGGCACTTTTTGTATTTTGCTTTTTTAATCTTATGGACATTTCTAGATAGGCAATATTATATATTATTTTTATACTTAGTTCCCTGTACACTAGTTACTTTACAAAGACTTTACTACTGAAAAAGAATGGGCGCATGCGTCAGGATGCCTTTGAGAAATAATCCTTCTGTTGCAAGCTTCGCGCTCTTTATTCCAGCATTCTGGCATTCAGTGGACCGAAACGCTGGTGAAGACAGCAGAAAGAATAGGGATTGGGTTCAGCGTAATGTGTCTCTATCAAAGCTGAATGCTCTAAGTTGGAAGAAACATCATTATTATTAAAGTTCAGTGCAGAAGTCAAACGGTAGATGGTGGCACATTCAGTTAACTACGTAGGCCTAGATAGCTGGTGCGAGTTGCATTTTATAGCTTCCAGAAGTTTCAATTGTAATATTTAACCTAACTAATGTACCCTCGTTTCCTGGATTCCAACTGAACAAAGTTTCTGCTCCCATCTGTGATCGCTTCTGGAAGTGAAAAAAAGGATAGCATTAAATACAGAAATGAAAGAGCTTCTTCCTGACCGCGGAAATGCTAATACTCTGAGCAGAAAGTCACATACATTTTTGGCTGGAACTAGAAACACTGTAGATGCCTTGACCTCTCCAATTTCTGCCCAGTAATTAAATATTTTATGCACCGTTAATTATATCTTAATGAAAACCGTGTAATTTAAGGTCCGTTTCAAATTTACATGCTATATTCTATTAGTTACTGAGAGTTTCGTTAAATAAACCACGTTTAATTGTGCCCTATTTAATGCTCGTAAGGCAATGTGGTATAAAGCAAGTCAACAAAATCTTATATTTATTGGACCGTACATCATCTTTATTCAACTATCAAGTCAACAAAAATTCATGTATAAAATGTGGTGTACTGATATTTGACGTAGTGGCGTTTGGTTCAATTAATTAACGCATCGGAGGAATGTGCTGTCTCTTTCCTGAGTAAGGAAGTTGGTAAATACCCCCAAACTACAGGGTGTCATAATGTGAATATTATACAGGCACTGGAAGAGGATCCTGATGTGATAGACCAATGACGATCATACGTTCGGAGAGGAGTAGAAGTTATGGGTTTATTTATCGTCATGTTATGTGGAATCGTATAGACGGGAAGCTGTGTTAACTTCGGATTATACTTTCCATCCTCACATCTTGGAAGAAGACGTGACCCACAACATTCGGTTTCCCGCGTTTTCCAGCTGTTGAGAACAAGCTGTTTGCTGACAGTCTGTGAGCAAAATTAATAATACTGGTATTAATACAGATGGCTTATGCGTCTATTTCCCCTGATTAACTGCAACACTACAATTAGGGATTGCTTTTTAATTTTCTGCTTTACAGACATTTCCTAATATCCGTAATTTTTTTACCTTCTCTCTCTTGTTCTTTACTTTTACTGTACACTTTTCCTTAGAGCGTCATCACATGTAACTGTTAAAGAGCAGCCCTGTTTGATGTTAAGGCATTCTGAATATTGCCCTCACAGTGTCTGTGTTGTTGACATTTAAGTTTTTCAGTAGAAGTCATTAGTCTCAAAACAGCTGCAACAAATTGGACTCTGTAATGGCGATGAGCTGTGTTTAGTGTGAAGTAGGAACATCATTTTGTGTATTCCTATACAACAACGGCCCTGAATGGAGAGGGTGATTCTGATGCGTGGTCATTTATGAATAATCCAGAAGGTCAGGAGTGGCCCTTAGATCTTCAGGACGTTAAGTCTCCCAGAATTTAGAAACAATTGGCACATGAAGTTGGCAAAGTTGTTAGTCCCACGCACCGGCCGCCTTTACACCCCAAGAAATACCCCTGAAATTCATTTCTCTTAGAAGCTGAGTCAATTCCAGGACCAAATTGCGAATACAGCAGATGCGAGGTTCTTAACCCACATTAATACACCCTACTGTTAATTCTGTTTACAGGATTAAATTGGCCTATAATAGTTATCTTGTGTGTTTTGCATGCATTAGTTTTACGATGATCTTATATAAACTTGTCATTTCATGCTTTATTTTATCTTTACCTTTGTTTAATTTTTCTTTACAAAACTACATTACCGCCCTGTTCGTCTTCTTTCACTACTCCTTATTTTCTAAATTTACCTTATGATTTAATGGCCTGTCGAAAGATACTGAGAGCGAATTAGTCATTCCCGTAAAATTTACAAGCAATTATCTTAATTGCGTCCTGCTTGAAGTAGGTTACATTTATCTTTGTTCTACGAACTTCGAAATCCAAGCTCAAATATCTCCGTATCCATAAAATAGGAATATAAGGCTTTTCCTATTAAATTTCTCGTAAAGACACAAGGCGAATTTGAAATTTTAAAAGTAATATAAAAAGAGTAACTAAAGAGGGACTTTTTATTATTACTACTACAATAATAATAATAATAATAATAATAATAATAATAATGCAGTCAGATGATTAATCGGTTTTGCATTAAAAAGTATCAGACATCCCGTTTCATTAACCTTTTGACGTCTAATGTCAACTATAGTGGTCGTACCGTACCGCTAACCTCTGTAGTTGCATTTTATATATTTATTCAACAAATATAGGTACTGAATATTTTAAACATGGTATATACTCTCCGTTTTTTCTCTTCAAAATGCAGTTTATTTCATAATTCTAACGTATTTGGTTCCTG